>JABAHO010001388.1_pt2 | contig 101218 bp, 97 predicted proteins | sample 7062071 | NCBI WGS metagenome assembly JABAHO01 (sample SAMN14534356, study PRJNA622989) | marine sediment metagenome | biome: marine biome [ENVO:00000428]; feature: marine pelagic biome [ENVO:01000023]; material: deep marine sediment [ENVO:00002113] | place: India: Gulf of Kutch | collected...
GTAAGGCATCCCGGGATGCCTACCGAGTTGATTCGACCACAGCGGGGAGAGGTCACGTGATCGTCAGGAGAAAAGAGGACGTCGTCGGCACAAAGGGCGATGCAAGTGGTGAGCGTTGGCGCAGCCTTCGGTTACTTCATCAAGAAGACGGCATGGGCGTTACATTAACGGACTCCATTCTCGAGGCGGGATTCGAGATGCAATTGTGGCAGAAGAATCATCTCGAGGCGTGTTACTGCATAGAGGGGAAAGGGACAGTAGAGGAAGTCGACTCGGGCATTGTTCACGACATAGAACCGGGAACACTTTACGCAATGAATAAACACGATCGGCACCGTATCAAGGCCAAGACGCGTATGCGGATCCTCTGTACCTTCTACCCGGCACTGACAGGACATGAGGTACATGACGCCGATGGCTCCCTTTAGAGAACCCGGCCCGCCTGACAAGCTGCTGCAGCCGGCGGTCAGTCTCCCAATGCAGCCTGTCAGCGATCGCGCTTTATCGTCGGATGTCCGGCGTCGATGACGGGATGAGTCTGCGATCCTGGAAGAACTGGGCTGAGACGCTGCTAGAGAACACGTACGGGCTTTACTTGGCAGGCAGGGATCCCAGAGTTCCGATCGTGGCCAAAATCATAGTGGTGACAGTCGTTGCGTATGCGCTCAGTCCCATTGATCTGGTACCAGACTTCATCCCTGTCGTCGGATACCTCGATGATTTGCTTCTTTTGCCCCTCGGTATATGGGTTGCGGTGCGACTCATTCCGGATGAAGTTTGGCTGGAGTGTCGATTACGTGCAAAGCGAACGCAGATAGACATGAGATCGAATCGCGCCGCAGCAATGGTGATCGTTCTGGTGTGGGTACTGGTGGCGTTGACAGTTTCCATGTGGCTCTATGAGAGTCTTCTGCACTGAAAACAGAGCGTTCGAGAAAAGGCCGCAATGGACGCGGCTGAACATCGGCGGGTTTCCCTGGCGAACCGCCGCTACCATCGGGCTCGGTCGTTACAGGGGAGAAAGCCGATAACTGGCTTAAAATCAATCTCTTATAATGCAGATGCCGATTTCAATGGGCTGTAAGGAGCGCAGCAATGAACAAACGTCACACACCAGCCTCGGTGGCCGAACCCTTCGGGCCCTACAGCCATGCCGTCGAGGTTCCGCCAGGCTCGCGCATGCTGTATATCTCGGGTGAGGTCGGTGCAAAGCCGGATGGAACCGTCCCGGCCGATATAGAAGAACAAGCAGAATGCCTCTGGCAGAACATCTTCGCAATTCTGAAATCCGCTGGCATGGGAGTCGAAGATCTGGTGAAGATCACCACCTATCTCGTGCGAGAGGAAGATCTCGCGGTCGCGGGAGCGGCCCGCGCCAAATACTTTGGTGAATCTCGACCAGCCTCGGCAACCTTAATCGTCCCTGCTCTGATAAAACCAGGCTGGTTAATTGAGATCGAAGCGGTAGCGGCAAAGTCGGATTGACACTTGAAGATGACCTGGAGCAGGGCTTCTGGTCGCCGTAATTGGAAATGACGACATATCGATTCTTAGCAGATAACAAGGCGCTGAAGCCGTCTTCGGTTGGGCGCGAGCGTTAGGCAGCATTACCACGGAAGATACAATCTGACGTTTTATTTCTGATGGCACAGCTGTCCTTGGGTCTTGCTGGTTTCGCCGGCGTGGTGGTTATGCTCGGTCACGGGCCGGGAAAGTGGCACCCTGCAGATGCCCTGCGAATTCGCTGTCTACTCACGGCAGTCTTTGCGACTTTTTTCGCTTCTGGTCGTGTTTATTGCATACTATTTGTCACTCGCACTTCAGGCGGGCGACGCCGATCCATCGTGAGAGGTGCTGCAATTCCGCTTCAAGGTTTTGTTCCGGGCAGCAGCGATTCTCGCGGCCCTGGCGCAGCTTCCAATTGTTCTTGGAATTGGTGACGAGAGAGCCTTCCTACTGTTTTTTGCCGGACTGTCGTGGGGTCTGTTCTGCGGCGCCCTGGTTTTTCAACGCCTGATACATATCCGCCCGCGGGAAAGCTAATCGAGAGGTCCGCCGGATTTCGATGGCTCCACTGCTGAAATAAAAGCCGCCGGATCCGCCTGGTGCGAAAAGAAGCTGGACGAATGGATACACGACTCGAGCGATGGGATTCCTGTTACAATGGCCCTTGCCGCCGGCAGGTCAGAAAATTCGAACGACCGGCTGAATCCGGTTATGTTGCCGATGATTGGAGATGGATCCCCCCACGCGAGTCTCTAATTCGACGAGCAACACCACGAGATCCGTTCACGAAGAATAGCGAGAACAAACACGTAAAAGGGCCCTGCAGCGGATGAAAAGGCCACGACGAAGCTTGGTTGCTCGCCTCCTCGGAAATCTCTTCCAAATCGATTTGCGACGGGTAGAGCAGAATTCAAGACCCAACTAGATGCCGAACGGGGAGGCTGAAATGAGTGAAAATTTAGGACAAGCGCAACTGTTTTTCGAAGCCTGTGAGACCGGAAAGGGTTGGGAAGGTTGCAAAGCGTACTGCCATCCTGATGCAACATTCTCGGCGCAAACGGGTGTTCTCGCTGATATCGATACTCTTGAAAAGTATACGGAATGGATGAAGAACCTGTTGATTCCGGTACCGGATGGTCATTATGAGTTGAAATTCTTCGCCGAGGACGAAGGGCGTAATTGCGTGGCGGCTTTTGGTGTCTTTCACGGTACGCAAACGGGACCGGGCGGGCCGGGTGAGCCGACCGGCAAGTCAGTGGCAGCCGACTACGTCTACGCAATGGAGTTTGACGGTAATCGCATCCGGCACATGACAAAAATCTGGAACGATACGATCAGCCTTCAACAATTGGGTTGGGCGTAGATTACGGTCAACCAAAAGGTTGCCAGGCACACAACTGAGCTGCACCTGCTTAGAAGTCAGTGAAAGTGCAGCTCATTGTGAACGTCATTCCAACAATGGAATCTGAGCATGGCTGTAAGAGAATCCTTCAGTGGGGGGTGTCGCTGCGGCGCTATCCGTTACCATGTATCCGGCCCTCCTGTCATGGTGGAATATTGTCACTGTGAGAGTTGCAGAAGAAGTAGCGGAAGTGCCGTATCGGTCCTGGCCGGCTTTTCGCGGGAGGGGTTCGAGATCCTCCATGGCTCGCCTACCGACTATGAATCGACGCCTGTTGTCAAAAGAAGTTTCTGTGGAGTCTGCGGTTCACCGCTCTTTTATGCGAATCAGGAATATCCGGATGAGGTGTATATCAGTATCGGGAGTTTCGACGAGCCCGAAGAGCTTCCTCCCGATCGGCATGTATGGGTATCCGAGAGAATCAGCTGGCATCGAATTTTGGATGACTTGCCACAGTATGAGCAGTTCAGTGGCACAGCGTCTCCTGAGGGCGCGGCTCCTTACAAGAGACCCGAAAACTGTGGTGCCTGAATACGCGTAATTCTGAACTTCCATGCCGTGCTAAAACGGCGCTTCGGTTGCCGCCCGGTCTTTCGAAGCAGTTTCATGGCTCTGGCAAATCAGAAAACCCCATAAAATTCATGTTCGAAAAAATGGATGACCCACTAAATACAAAGTACACCCTACTGGAGAGGGTCAAGTTGCAGACGGAAATAATCATTCCGATCCTCGAGGCGCTGAGGGAAGAATTGGGCGAAAAGCGTGCAAATGAGATTGTTTACTCGGCGCTTCGGGAATGGTGGCGGCAGTCATATCGGAAAATCGGCGCTCAATCATCTGATCGTGGCAAGACGAAATGGGAAAACATTTCAAAAGAACTGGATGAGCTCATCGGGGATGACGTGGAGGTGGAGAATCTGGAAGAGGATCCCGATTCTCTCGAGTTCGATGTAACAGGATGCCGCTACGCGCAATTTTTTCTGGAGCTTGGAGAACCCGAGCTTGGTGCAATCATGACTTGCGAAATTGATGATCATGTCGCTGCTTTGGGATATCCGGAAGTCACGCTATCGAGGCCGCAAACCATCATGGGTGGCGCGAAAAAGTGTCATTTTCGATATCGGTTCAAAAAACTCAAAGACGGGTAACATCCGGCGAAGCCCGCCGGGTGATGGCGAACGCGCTATACGAGTCGTGCGTACCTGAGCCGGAGCTGTTTTTATCGGAAATAAAACGGCAGGAAACGGCTCAGCACGACCCGATGCATCCCGAGCGCCAGAGCAACCCTCGCTTTGTTGACGGCTGAACCGCAGCGGTAGCCAGACGGTCAAGCGCTGGTTGCGACTGCTTCAGGCTGGCCGTGCAGATCGTTTGAAGAGGAGACAGCCATGTACTTCATTCTGTTTTATGACTATGTGGACAACGTCATGGAGCTGCGAACGCCTCACCGTGCCGCTCATCTGGCCCTCGTTGAAGAGTACGTCGATCGGGGTGAGCTGATACTTGGGGGTGCTTTTGCAAATCCGGTCGACGGGGCCGCCATCGTATTCAAGGTAGAGGACCGAGGGAAAATCGAGGAGTTCGTCGAAAAAGATCCTTATTTTATCAATGGCCTGGTGACCGCGTGGCGGATTAGGGAATGGACGGTTGTCGTTGGTTCGGCTTTCTGAGCGATCGTGTGACCGGTAGCAGGGAGAAAACATATCGCCGGGAAACTCCGCTACCCACATGCATTTGCCGCCGACCAGGACGGGATGCAAGCACCGCAATGAAACGCTTCTGATCGCGTGCGTTTTCCTTAAAAAAAACCTCAACTCCCGTTCAGGCGATGGGGCCATACTTCTTCATGCCATTACGATTCGGGCAGGTACCAGATTGGTGACGTGTCTGCGCGGTCCTGCACCGTCATGGTTACACTGTCCGGCATCTCGATTGCAAAGCGTTTCTGGTCGTATGCCGTCCAGTGCGGAGTGGAAATCTCGAGTACGCGCACGCAGTAAATAGAGGGCTTCCCGAGCGTTCTCGCGGGCCCATACAGCGGCCAGGCCGGAGGCAATTTCCTCGGAGGTGAATGTCGTCAAGGAGGGATCGACTTTTGACTGGACCACTGGATGCTTGCAGCGCTCCGGCGACGGCTCACTTTTGGCAAACTTGCCGAAATAATTCTCTCGCGTGTCGTCGACAACTACGAGAACGGCCAAAAGCAGCTGTTCGTGATGCCAAGGTGCCTGACCGTGGCCGACGGAAAAAAGTCTGCCGGCACCGAGGTTATCCGCAGGCGGCTGCGCACGGACTCGAAGGATATCTACCGATCTCGGTTGGCTCCTTCATCACGCGCCGAGTGTCGGGGTATACTTAAATTTTGCAGGGTATAGTTAAAGGCTGTAATGGCAACCCGCTCGAAGCTCGCGGTCATCCTTCACGCCGATGTCGTCGGCTCGACCACCCTCGTCCAGGAGGATGAGCGGATTGCGCATGAGCGCATCCGAGACGCGTTCCGACGATTCGCCGAGACAATTACGGCCTACGGTGGCATGCCGCACGAGCTACGTGGCGACGCGCTGGTCGCTGAGTTCGAGCGGGCCTCTGATTCGGTGGGCGCCGCCCTGGCCTTCCAGGCGGCAAATTGCGAGCACAACGCCAGCTTGAGCGATGCAATACGGCCCGAGGTGAGGGTCGGAATCGCGCTCGGCGAGGTGGTCATTGCCGACGGGACCATGACGGGTGCAGGCGTTGTGCTGTCCCAACGCCTCGAGCAGCTTGCCGAATCGGGCGGTGTCGTAATTCAGGGTGCGGTCTGCGAGGCGATTCCACCCCGCCTGGCATTCGTCTATGAAAGCCTCGGAGAGCAGACGGTCAAGGGGTTTGACAAGCCCATTCGAGCGTACGCTGTGGCCGTTTCGGAAGGAGGCGAGATACCGGCCCCCGAGAAGGGGCGGCCCGAGGCAAAAGAGCAGCCCGCGAGGCCCTTCATCGCCGTGCTGCCATTTGAAAACCTCAGCTCGGATCCCGGCCACGGAATCTTCTCCGACGGGATAACCGAAGAAATCATCACAGAGCTGTCGCGGTTTCAGGATCTCCGGGTGCTCGCCAGGACTTCGGCTTTCGGCGTGAAGGAGAATGGACTCGGCCTGGAGGAGCTGCACCGGGAGCTCGGCGTCAACTATGTCCTGGAAGGCAGCGTACGGCGGGGTGGGCAACGGGTGCGGATAACGGTAAAGCTGGTGGACGCCCGAACGGGCTCTCCGGTCTGGGCGGAGCGCTACGATCGTGATTTGGTCGACGTCTTCGAGCTCGAGGACGAAATTGCCAGAGCGGTCGTCGCGGTCGTTCCCGAGCGGTTGGGGCACGCAGAGCTGGAACGAGTGAAGCGACAGGCCCCCGCTAATCTTTCGGCCTATGATTGCTTGCTGCGTGCCAAATGGCATCACCACCAGCGCACACCAAAAGACAACGCCGAAGCGCTCGACATGCTGGAGCGAGCAATAGAGCTCGATCCGCAGTGTGCCTCTGCCTACGGATGGATGGCATGTGTGCTCGCTCAAGCCATCGGGTTGGGTTGTGGAGGCGACCCGGAAGAGTTACTCGCAAGAGATTTTGCAGCCGTAAATACGGGGTTGTCATTGGACAAAAACGATATTGAGTGCAATCGTATATTGAGCGAGTTCGGCATGATCAATGCGGAGTGGGATGAGGCTTGGCGCTACCACGAAAAAGCGATTGCTCTCAATCCAAATGACGCCAGGATTATCGCTCAAAGAGGAGAGCTGCTGACCAAAATGGGGAGGGCCGAGGAGGGCGTCGAGGCACTCGAGAAGGCGATGGCGCTCGACCCCTTCGAAGCCGGCACTCGCGCTCATTTACTCGGACGGGCATTACTTGCAGCTCGTCGCTATGAGGAAGCGGTCGAAGCGTTCAAAGGCAGCCCCAAGCTGCGCTACGATCATCACGCCGACATTGCCGCTTGTCTTGCTTTCATGGGAGATCAAGACGGGGCAGCGCGCCATCGCCAGATGGTCATGGAGCTGAAACCCGACTTCTCCATCTCCAAATACATGCAGACACAAACTTACCAGGAAGCGGCCTACAGTGAACATCATCGTGCCGGGCTCGCGAAGGCAGGCCTCCCCGAGTGACCAGATCGGGGCCCGCACTTCAAATGTGCACGCGCCCCGTGGATGTCGAAAAGATTGGTAACAGGTCTTTTCCCGAGGGCGTGCACGGCAGAGGCTTTGCGGCAATCGTAACTGCCTTGGGACGGCGCACACGTGTCGTTAATCTCGAGAAGAGGTCGGCAATCATATGACCTACCACGAAGTGCACAGGTCGCACCGGGTCGGATGGCTGCGGGCAGCGGTTCTCGGTGCAAACGACGGAATTGTTTCCACGGCGAGTCTCATTATCGGCGTCGCAGCTGCCAATACGACGCAAAACGCTGTCTTGCTCGCAGGTCTTGCAGGCCTGGTGGCGGGAGCCATGTCCATGGCAGCCGGAGAGTATGTCTCCGTCAGCTCACAATCTGATACGGAGAAAGCGGATCTCGAGCTCGAAAAAAAATCGCTCGAGGAGAATTTCGAGTTCGAAAGGAATGAATTGAGGAGAATATACGAAGAGCGCGGTCTCACTTCAGAGCTGGCCGGCCAGGTTGCCGATCAGTTGATGGCACATGACGCGCTGGGTGCGCACGCCAGAGATGAAATAGGGCTGACGGAAAGCGTCAGAGCACAGCCGATCCAGGCGGCCTTGTCGTCGGCAGGCACTTTTACAATCGGCGCAGCATTGCCATTGCTGACGGCCTGGGTTGTTCCGCTGCCACGCATCATCACCACCGTAGCGGCGCTTTCTCTGGTTTTCCTCGCGGTGTTGGGCGGCATTGCCGCCAAGGCGGGTGGTGCGCCAATCATGAGAGGATCACTGAGGGTGACATTCTGGGGGGCCCTTGCGATGCTTTTGACGGCGGGTGTCGGGCGTTTATTCGGGGTCGCTGCCTAGAAGAACCCGACATTCCCGTCCGTTCGACTGGGGTGTTAAGGTATGACAGTGGGCGTAGGGCCCGGCTGAAAAGATATGCCTCCATCGTCACCCCCTGCCAGAGCGAGAGGCAAGCTTATCCAGAGCTCGAAACGTGAGAAGCGCCCGGCATGAATGGATACGATGAATTTCTTTATTTGTCCCGCAAGACGCTCGACAGTCTCGTCATTCCGACTGCCGAGGTTGTCGCGACAATCGAGGGACTGATAAAGGACTGGGCGGAATCTCGAGCCTGGAGTGCGCCCAAGGTCGCCTTTACTCCTCCAGGCGGTCGATACATGATGGCCACGCTTGCCGCGGCAGACGATCCCCCTCTTCTTGCGGTCAAGGCCCTCGTTCTCAACCCGGCAAATCCCGAACGCGGGCTGGACGGGATCAACTCGACCGTTATCGTCCTCAGCAGCGAAACGGGTCTGCCGGTAGCCGTCATGGATGGGAATTGGGTCACTGCGATCAGAACCGCCGGACTGAGCGCCGTTGCGGCGACGCGAATGGCGAGAGCCGATTCGTCCACTGCCGCGTTCATCGGATGTGGTGTTCAAGCTCACAGTCACTTGCGTGCATTCTTCGATCTTTTCCCTCTGAAGCAAATATCGGCGTTTGGCCGTGGAACCGCGAACAGAGACAAGCTGTGCAAAACGGCCGAAAGCCTGGGACTCGAGGCGGTAGCCTGCAGCACGGCGCAGGATGCCGTCAGAGATGCAGACATCGTGATTACATCGGTGACATTTTCAGCAGAGCTACAACCATTCCTGGATGGTCGGTGGCTGAAGCCGGGAGTTTTCGTGTCCTCGACCGATTTGGGTCTTCCGTGGGTACCGGAGGGTATGACTGCTTTCGATAAAGTGCTGGTCGACGATCTCGCACAGGAGTCCAGTATGCCAAGCCCAATGGTAGAGCCTGACCTGGTGGACGGCGACTTAACGGGGTTGATTACGGGGCGACTCTCCGGCCGAGACACGCAGGCGGAACGGACGCTGTTCGTATTTCGTGGCATGGCCATCGGAGACCTGGCACTGGCTGCGCTGGCATGCGAGAAGGCGAAGGCGGGTTCGAAGGGCGTCGCGATCGGGAAGCAAGAAGCCTGATGCAAACCCTTCGAGACGTGCGAGCCGGCGATCGCTGCGAGCCACGGGCTGCCCGCGTTCGATACCGGACCGTTGGCGAGAAGACCTGAGGAGCAAGCCATGAATCCCTACTTTACGGGCCGATGCCTCTGCGGCGCTGTCCAGTACAGTTCCTCGAGTGCACCGACATTCCAGGCCAACTGCCACTGCGACGATTGCCGCCGTTCGGGCGGCGGTGCTTATGCAAGCTTCGTATTCGTGCCGGCATCTTCGTTATCCGTGCACCAGGGGGAAACCGCGAGCTATCAACACCTGAGCGACAGCGGCAATATGATGACGAAGTTCTTTTGCCCGCAATGTGGCTCTCAACTCTTTACATCGAACAGCGGCCGGCCGGAGCGCAGGGGTATCCGAGTCGGGACTATTGACGATGCCAGCTGGTTCGAGCCGGCGATGAATGTCTACACTTGTCGAAAGCTGCCTTCAACATTGATTGACGAAAGCGTCGAAGCATTCGAAAAGATGCCGGGTTGACCCCGGTGGCTACCGAGGAGGCTCCGCTGCCCCATGAATCGAATGGCCTCGAACAAAGAAACGGCGGTCAGGCGCATGAAGGGTAGTGTGCAATCCTCGGGATATCCAAAGTCGAGCATCGACGTGCTGTTGCTCGCTTTGGGCGTCTATCGAAACCGTTGCCCTCTCGCACGATTTTCCTGCGGATCGCGCGGATTCGGACGACGCCGGGCTTTCTCATTGAACGGTTGACCAAAAGTCTTGAGCGCAACCTGGACGTCAGTTCGCCGAATTGTGTCGCTCGTAATCATGGTCTGCGGCCTCGTGCTGTTGTACTTCGGCGCTTATCGCGCGTGGCATGCGGCGGCGCTCTCCGCAGATGAGTTCCCGGAGGCATTGAAATGGAAAGCCTTCGAGTATTTATGGCAATCCGTGGCATTGCTCGCAGTAGCGGCCATGGCCGCGATAAACATCCGTCCCGGTTGGCCTCATCTGCGAAGCAAGTGGACCGCGTTCTGTGTGCTGGTTATCGTTTTCGGGCTGCTGTTCCCGCGTGCGGTCTACTATGTCGAGGTCAAGAAATGCCTCGACATCGGTGGTAAATGGAATAACCAGGCCGAGCTGTGTAAGCGATAGACGATTGGCGAATTAAGCGTTTCAGCCGGTACGCATCGGGTTTCGCAGCGGGTCTGGATGCGGGCTTTTCACTGGCGCCGAGGTCGCCGGCAGCCAACCACGCGTCGATCGGTGCACCGACCCGGGCGCATGGCAAGTTCCCGGTAAAGGGCCGATGTCGCGCTCCAGGCGCGCGCGGGCTCCAGCGACCGAACCTGGCGTCAAGCGCGCGACCGGGGCGCCCCTTCAGTTTCTGCGTCGATCGACCGATAGGATTGCCATGGACTCCATCGAGCTCCGATCCCGCCGCGATCCGGCCTTCTGGATTCCGCTCCTGTTGAGCATCCTCTTGCTCTTGGGCTTCATGCTGGCGGGCGAGGCCTACCTTTCGCAGTGGCTGGAACATCTGCAGGAACTCGCATCCTCCGACCCCGAAGCCGCCGAGAGTGAGGTAGTTCGTATCCTGCGTCCCGCAACCTGGTTGTTTTGCCTGGCAATGTTCGGGTTCTGCGCCTATCTGATGCGCTATTTCCAGCTCGGGCTTCGCGAGGGACGGATTCCTCCTTCCGGGTGGTGGAGCTTCGGCGCGCTGCGAGCCATCGCGGGGCCCAAGGCGCGTCGGATGAGCCGGGTCGGGCTCGTGGTCTCGGCGTTGCTGCTGATCGCGACCCTCGGCCTGGTCTTCGCCGTCGAGCACATGATCCGGGTCATCGAGGCAGGTGTGCCAGCCAACTGACCGTGTCCCGCATCCGACGACCGGTTGGATTGCGATTCCAAACTGACAGCCACGAATCGGGCCCGGCAAGGCGTCGGCGCCAGACGTCCTCGAGCGGGGTAAAACGGGGCGCATCCTTCGAGCAGTTGCACCGCATGACGGTCTCCAGTGCGAAGCCCTTTGGCCCGTCTGCGGGGAATTGGAGCCTCGCGCGGGGTCGCCCGGTATAATCGCGCCCTGGGCCCGGCATGCGATCGCTTGGCTCGCCGAAGCCCGGTGTCTCCTGTTTCCTGGGATCGTTTAACCTGCCAAGCGGACTAACCGAGCTACGAGCACGCTCTTTGCAGTCGGTAAAAAACGAATGAGCACGATTCAAAGCCTCCCTCATCACTACAAGATTTCGGCAGCCTCGGATGCAGACGGCGATGTCACGCTGTCCAGCGAAGGTCTCGACCCGATACCCGGCGCAGCGCCGGCGGAATTCGGTGGCCCCGGCGACCGCTGGTCACCTGAAACCCTGCTGGTCGCGTCGCTCGCCGCTTGTTTCATCCTCACTTTTCGCGCGATCGCCAGGGCTTCGAAGCTCGACTGGACTTCGCTGACGAGCGACGTGGAGGGCACCCTCGAGCGTCGCGACGGTAAGACGAAGTTCACGGAGTTCACGCTTCGCGCAACGCTTCGGCTTCCGGATGACGCCAACAAAGAGCGGGCGCATCGCATGCTCGAAAAAGCCGAGGAAACGTGTCTGATCACGAACTCCCTGAGCGGCACAACGCGTCTCGAGGCTGTAATATTGAATGATTCGTGATGGCTGACGGTCGAAGGCCGCGTTCGGGTGCGACTTTTCGCACGAGCGCTTGTTAGACTGAAGGGCATCCATCAGAGGGAGAACGTCGGTGACGGGGCGCCGACTCTACAGCTCAACGGTACATTCGATGATCGATACACCGATCGAGAAATGCCTCAATGTACGCAACGCCCACGGGAGACTTTGATGACTCTGGAAGGAAGATACGCTCTGGTGACGGGTGCAGGGCAGGGAATCGGCAAAGCCACGGCACTTCTGCTCGCCCGGGAGGGCGCCGACGTGGCGGTCGCTGACATCAACGGCGAAGCCGTCGAGAGCACATGGGCCGAGATCACGGAATCGGGTCGGCGCAGCATCGCCATTCGGGCAGACATGGGTGACATGACTGACATCGAGCGTGTCGTGACCGATACCGTTCGGGGCCTCGGTGGTGTGGACATCCTCGTCAACAATGCCGCCATAACCTGGCACAGGCAGTTTATGGAAATTACAGAGGACGACTGGGACCGTATACATCGTGTCAACGCGAAAGGAGCATTCTTCTGCATGCAGCGCTGTGCTCGTCAGATGATCGAGCAGGGGCGCGGCGGGCGAATCATCAACGTCTCATCGCTCGCAGGGCAGGGGTGGGCGGGAACATCGAACGCTGCTTATGCGGCCAGCAAGGGCGCGGTAATATCCATGACGCGCATCGGGGCGCACAGCCTCGGTAGCCACGACATCAATGTCAACGCGATTTGCCCCGGCGTCACCTCGACTCCGCTTTTCGATAATATGATTGCGAAGCGATCGAAGGACATCGGTGTCGCAGAGGACGAGCTCAGACGCCGAATCATCGACAGCATCCCCATGCATCGACTGAGCGAGGCAGAGGACATTGCGGCGATGGCGGTCTTCCTGGCGGGGCCGGGCGGGCGCAACGTCGCGGGCCAGTGCCTGAACGTCGATGGCGGCCTCATCATGCACTGACGGCAGGAAGAAGCATGGGCAGGCGAGTGGTTCTGATCCGCCACGGAGACGATCCGTGCGATGATCGCGTGATGACATATTTCCGCTCGAGGAATATCGAGCCGGAGATCGTCCGCCCCTTCAGGGGCGAACCGCTGGGCGACGTGGATAGCAGTGTCGCTGCAAGCGTGGTCTACGGTGGACCCTTCAGCGTAGCGGAGACAAACGAGTATCCCTTCCTTTTGGAAGAGCACCGCTGGATCGAGCAGTGCATCGAGCAGCGTGTGCCGTTTCTCGGAATCTGCCAGGGCGCACAGTCGCTGGCACACACGCTTGGAGCAAAGTGTGGCCCGCGTCCCGGCAAACCGCACGAGTTCGGTTACTACGCGATACGTCCGACGCCGCCCGGCAAGGCGTTTTTCCCCGATGAGCTCGTCGTCGCTCAGGCGCATTTCCACGAGTTTGAATTACCCGATGGCGCAGAGCTGCTTGCAGAAAGTGACACTTTCCCGCGGCAGGCGATGCGTTATGGTGACACTGCGTTTGGGTTGCAGTTTCATCCGGAAGTGACCCGCTCCGGATTCAGGCGTTGGCAGGACTCGGACTGGGCGTGGTACGGGAGGCCCGGCGCACAGAGCCGCAGCACCCAGGATGCCCTCGGCGATATCCACGATCAACGACAGCACGTGTGGTTCATGGGTTTTCTCGACATGCTCTTCGGGTCGATCCGCGTTCGGGAGACTGCTGAAGACGAGCCGGCGACGGAACTCGCCGCCGGGTTGCGATCCCGGGCTTTCACATCGACGCTCCGGCCGAGGCACAACCGGGTGACCTGTGACTCGGAGACACTCGACATGAGCAAATCACGCGATCCCGGCTTGATGGCTGCCGAGCGCGAGGGCAGCCTTCTGTGCCTCGACGAGGACGCGAGCTGAATTGACGGCGCTTCGCACTCAGCGCCTCGCCCTGCGGCCGATTGAGCAACGAGATGCAACGGCCTTCGAAGATTTCTACTCCGATCCCGAGGTCATGGCCATTCGAAAGTTCGGCGTTCTGGACCCGGCAGCCGCGCGCGGCCAGGTCGAGCGCATGCTCGAGCACTGGGCGGCTTACGGTTTCGGCATGTGGCTGGTGGAAGAGCTCGCGAGCGGTGAGTTTGCAGGCGAGTGCGGCCTTCGCTGGCTCGAAGACGGTTCGGATGTCGAGCTCAGCTACGGGCTCTACCCGCGCTTTCGCGGCCGGGGCCTGGCAACCGAGGCGGCGCGGGCAGTCGTTGATTTCGGTCTCGGCCCGCTGGGCCTGGAACGCGTCGTGGCTATTTCACGTGGTGACAACGCGATTTCGCATAGAGTCCTGGAAAAGCTCGGGATGAAGCTCGACTGGCACGAAGATAAAGGTAAGCACGGCCTGGTGCGGTATCTGCTGGTATCGGAAAACGATGCAGAAGCAGGCGGATAAAAGATGGTAGCTTGCTCTCAAACGGACGATATCGCACACGCGTATGGCAACTGGCCGATGCTCGAGATCCCATGAGCAGCTCTGTCGCTGATCCTTTTCGTCGGATCGTCTGGCCCCTCGCCATCGCCGAGACCATCGTCTGGGCAGCGATGTTCTATTCGTTTCCTGCTCTCATCCTCGTCTGGGAGCGCGATCTGGGATGGTCGAAGACCGAGCTGTCGGGGGCACTGACGCTTGCTCTGGTCGTCTCGGCTGTTCTCGCGCCGGTGGTAGGGCGTCTGATTGATCACGGTCTCGGACGCTTCGTGTTCACCGGCTGTGCCCTGCTCGGCGCATTGTTTCTCGCCCTTCTTTCGAAGGTCACCGAGCTGTGGCAGTTTTATCTCGTCTGGCTGGGAATCGGCTTTGCCATGTCCGGCGCGCTTTACGAGGCCTGCTTTGCGGTGCTGACGCGCGCCATGGGCACCAGGGCAAAAAGGGCAATAACGCTCGTGACCCTCGTCGCCGGATTCGCCGGTACCGTTTCATTCCCGTCGGCATTCGTGCTGGTCAACGTCGCCGGCTGGCGCGGTGCGGTACTGACCTTTGCCGTCGCCGTTGCGGTGGTCGCCGTGCCTCTCATCTGGCACAGCTCCGGGCTCGCCGAGCGCGGCCGGGAAAAAGACGTGCATCCGGCGAGCCCAAGAACCCGGGAGGCGCTCGCTATTCTGCGCTCCGCCGTCTTCTGGTTGCTGGCGGTTGCGTTTTCGATGATTGCATTGGAGCACGGCATACTCCTGACGCATTTGTTGCCGCTACTGGACGAGCGCGGCGTTCATGGTGAGACTGCGATCCTTGCCGCATCGATGATTGGACCCATGCAGGTGGCGGGTCGCCTCGCGATGATTGCCGCTGAACCTCATGTGTCGAATCTCGGCATAGCCATCANNCGTGGCATTGGGAATCGCAGCGCTCGCCTTGTTGGGAACCGCGGTCATACCGACCCTTCTGGTGGCGTTCGTGCTGTTCCAGGGGTCCGGATACGGGGTGACGAGCATCGTACGGCCCGTCATCACTGCAGAGCTGCTGGGACGCAGAAATTTTGGCGTCATCTCCGGTCTTCTGGCGGTACCATTCATCACGGCAACCGCTGCCGCCCCGACAATTGCGGCATTCGTGTGGGAGAACGGCGGATACGACCGCGTCATCGTTTTCGCAATGTCGGCTGCCGCAGTGGGCCTGCTCGCGCTTGTTTGCGCTGCGATGTTGAGCTCGAGAAAGAGCGGTAACGAGTCGAAGTGATTGCGCTCAACAGATCGATCGCTCTGGTGCTGTGCGGATTGATGATTGCGCAGACTTTTTACTTGCAATCCGACTTCGCGCAAATCGATACGGCGGAGAAGCTGATAGAGCAGTACGAGCGCCCGACGCTCCTCGGTGCCGGGCTTTTCATTGTATGTGGATTCGCGGTGAGTCTGATGGCGTTCTTTCGCGCTGCTGGGTGGAGAATCGGGGTCATTGCCGCCGTCGGTCTCTATGTCTGGACAATCTGGTATCCGGATTTTCTCCGACTGGTGCTCAAATATGGCGCAGCCAACGTCATCTCCGGGCTCTACGATCAGGCCGTCTCTGCAGGTACCCTGGGATCGGTGCTGACGCATTACTTACTGTACCCGCTGGGTTTTGCAGGGGTTCTCGTGGCGACGCTGTGGGATCTCAAGGGCGCAGGGAGTGGTGAGTGAGTCGCCGTTCCTGCATCGCGAGACTTTTTTCAGAAATTTCGAGGTCAGTGGCTCATGGGTCGATCAGAAGATTCATATCCGATCGCGAGGCGCGAGACGATTGCCGAAACACCGAACTTACGGGTTCGATTATTGATGCTCGGCGAAGGGCAGTGTGTCCCGTGGCATTATCATAACAACATAACCGACACATTTTTCTGCATGGAGGGGCCCATGCAGGTGAAGACCCGCAATCCGGAAGCCGTGCATGTCCTCGAACCCGGCGGCACTCTTTCGGTCCAACCCGGGATTCCGCATATCGTCTCCGGTGTCGACGAGCGGCCGTGTAAATTCATGGTCGTACAGGGGGTCGGAACCTACGATTTCGTGCCGGTCGAGGACTGAATCGCTTGCGGGGCGGAGCGTTCCCGGAGAGTTTATTTATCGCTAATATTCGAGCCTGGGGCTGCGGGAGTCTGACAGCNNCGGAAAGAGTAAGTGTCGTATGGGCGACGATTCACGGATATTTGCGTGAGGAAATGCAACGTATTCGCGAAGAAATCCGAAATTATCCGGCACCGATTCCCGCATGCGATGCCCAGTTCAATTACCTTCTCGAGAAACGCGATGCACTCGAATCGGAGCTCGGGAAAGCGCGTAGATTCATGAGTGAAAATACCGAGTCGCGTGATCACCGAGGTTCGGTCGAGCAATTCCTGAAAGCCTCAATCTGCCTCGACGAGGCGCAGAAAGACGAGCTCAGATCGCTCATGAACGAGGCCGGATGAGCGGGGAATGACGACCTGAGATCGGGAATAACATCTGCGAGCTTGACCCTCGCAGCTTCGCAGGCAAGGCGCCTGTTCAGTAAAGCGTGTCGTGCAGAGGCAGCAACTTCGCGGCATGCACGATCGCCGTGAAGAACCGGCCGCTACGCGGTGAGGGAATCGATGTCCGGCACTGGGCGCGAGATTCTCGGGCGGCCCTCGGCGTAGCGTTCCATTGCAGCCGCTACGGCGATGGTGAAACGCTCGGAATACCGCCTGGGTCCGATGATTTGCACTCCGAAGGGAGTGCCGGTCGGATCCAGGCCACAGGGGATCGATACGATCGGATGTCCGGTTAGCGTCAGCCCGGAAGTCAGGTCCGCCCACTGGATATAGTTGTCGAGCTCGACCCCATTTATGTGGGTGCAATAGAGCTGCTCCACGGGAAATGGCGGCACCGCGACGGTGGGGCAGATGAGCACGTCGATATCATCGAAGAAACTTTGAAGCGCGCGGTAGATGCGCGTCTCCTCTGCCATGGCCCAGCCGATATCCTCGCTTTTCATCGCGAGTCCCGCTTCCACATTGCCCAACACGTTAGGGCCGAGCAGGTGCTTGTGCTCGCGATACGCTTGCAGGCGACCGGCGAGATAATAGACACCACGAATCAGCCAGAACGCGCGACTGGCATTTTCCATCTCAGGACTGCACTCGATGCACTCGCCAAACGCCGGGCGGAACTCTTCCATGCAAGCAGCGAAGGTTTCGCGAATACCGTCGTCGACTGTCGCGAATCCGAGGTCCGGCGAGATGGCGACCCGCAGCGTCGAGAGATCCACCGGATCGAGCGTTTCCAGGGAATCGGCGTTGTATGGGTGGGACAGAGGATCCCGTGGATCGTAATTGGCCATAACGCCGAGCATCAACGCCGCGTCCGTCACCGAGCGCGCCATCGGGCCCTGCACACTGAACGTTGACAATCCGACGACGCGCCGCTCGGACGGCACCATGCCCGGTGTGCAGCGAATTGCCGTTATGCCGCAAAAGCCCGCGGGAATGCGCAGACTGCCGCCGGTGTCCGAGCCGGTGCAAAGCGGCAGCATGCCGGTTGCAAGCGCTACCGCCGAGCCGCCCGATGAGCCGCCGCAGGTGCGCGCGGTGTCGAAGGGATTGAGGGTTGCGCCGTACACCTTGTTGACAGTATTAGCACCAGCGCCGAATTCAGGAGTGTTGGTCTTACCAACGAGAATCGCGCCCGCTGCCCGCAGGTCGGCGACCATGCGCTCGTCGTGTTCCGGAACGAAGTCCTCGTGAATCAGCGAGCCAAAGGTAGTGCGCACGTTCTCGGTAAGATTGAGATCTTTCACGCCCATCGGCAGCCCGTGAAGGGGCCCCAGAGGTTCACCCTGCAAAACGGCGTGTTCGGCTTCTTTCGCCTCTTTACGAGCGCGATCGTAAGCGGTGGCGACGATTGCGTTGACGGTGGGATTCACCGCTTCGATGCGTTCGATGCAGGACTCGAGCAGCTCGACCGGAGACAGCTCCCGGGTGCCGATCAGGCGGCGCGCTTCGACTGCAGATAGATCACAGGGCTTTGTCATTGTTCGTATCTTTGCTCAAACACGCCGGTGATGAAAATCGTCGAGCCCGCTGCGTGGTTCAGCCGCTGCCCTTTGCGAAAGGCAACAGCGCGGCCAGCACGACGTCATGCACGGGGGTCTCGACGCCTGTTTCCCGGCCCAGGCGGCACACGGCGCCCGACAACCACTCGAGCTCCAGCCGATTACCTCGTTCGAGATCCATGAGCATGGAAGATTTCATCCCATCGGGAAGGCCGCCCTGGGAACCTTGCGCGGCCTTTCCGATGGGAAGGCCGGAGATGAGCCGCAAGACGTCGTCGACGAGGTCTTCTGCGAGGCTCACCCCTTTTGCCCGTCCGACCGCAGCGGTCTCGTGTATAGCCGCCTCCACGAGCCTCCAGGTCTCCGGGGTGTCACGTATGGGTCCGATGGGCAGGCGCGTCAACGCCGTGATTGCCGAGAAACTCGCGAGCATGACAAATTTTTCCCAAATTGCCTCGATGATGTCGTCACGCAGCAACGCATCGATACCCGCTTCGCGTGCCGTGGCATGAAATTTCTCCAATCGTGCGCTCGGGCGACCGTCGAGCTCTCCGAACTCGATAATGGCAAAATCGGAGTGGTGCTGAATGACACCGGGAGCAGCGATGCCGGCGCTGATGCGTGCGACGCCGCCGACCACGTGCTCGGCTCCGAGAATGCGGCTCAGCTGCTCTTCGCTGTCGACACCGTTGAGCAACGAGATCACTGCGGTATCCCGGCCGATGAACGGCTTGCATAGTTCGCCTGCGCTCTCCGTGTCGTAGAGCTTCGTTGCGAACAGAACGATATCCACCGGGCCGACGTCATTCGGATCATCAGTCGCCGTGACCGGGCTGAGATGAATGTCTCCTCGCGCGCTCTGAACTCGCAGCCCGTCGCTTCGCATCGCCGCAAGGTGCGCGCCCCGCGCGATGAAAGTGACGTCGTTTCCGGCCGTGGCCAGCCTGGCGCCGAAATAGCCGCCGACGCCTCCACTCCCCATCACCGCGATCTTCATACTCGCCTCGCAAGAACTCCCATGACGTTGTCGATCAAGCGATGGCCGATGTCGCCGTCGAGACTCAATATCGATTCGGGATGAAACTGAACGGCGGCCACGGGCAGCTCGACGTGCTCGACACCCATGACGACGTGCTCCACGGTTTCCGCTGTGAGCTCGAGCGCGGCGGGAAGCTTGTCGCGTCTGGCAATCAGTGAGTGATAGCGCCCGGCATCGAATTCATTTGGATGCCCTTCGAGCAGCTTGCCGCCGAGTACGCGTACCCGGGAGGGTTTGCCGTGCATGGGCTCGGGAAGAATATCCAGCTCACCGCCGAAATACTCCACAATGCCTTGCAGGCCGAGACAAACACCGAACAACGGCAACTTCGCCTCGAGCGCGGCGACGATCGTGGCATTCAGATTGAAATCCACCGGTCTGCCCGGCCCCGGGGACAACAGAACGAGATGCGGCGCTTCTTCGGCGAGCCTGCCAAGGGAGAACCCGGACCGGTAAGTAATCACCTCTGCACCGGTTTCGCGGAAATAGCCGGCCAGCGTGTGCACGAATGAGTCTTCGTGGTCGACCATCAGCACCTTCTTGCCTTCTCCCGGCCGGGCGCTGACCTGCACAGGTGTCTCTTCTGCGGGCGTATCGCCGCGGCGGATGGCGTCCAGGAGCGCCGAGGCTTTCAGGCGCGTCTCCGCCTCTTCCGCGTCCGGATCCGAGCCGAACAGCAGCGTTGCTCCCGCGCGCACCTCGGCAATGCCGTCCTTGACGCGCACCGTGCGCAGCGTGAGCCCGGTGTTCATGTTGCCGTCGAAGCCGACAAAACCCATGGCTCCGCCGTACCAGCGTCGCGGCGAGCGCTCATGGTCCTCGATGAACTGGATGGCGTGCTGCTTGGGCGCACCGGTTACGGTAACCGCCCAGGTATGGGCGAGAAATCCATCGAGAGCGTCAAAACCCTCGCGAAGCCTGCCCTCGACGTGATCGACGGTGTGAATCAGCCGTGAGTAGAGCTCGATCTGCCGGCGACCAATGACCCGTATGCTGCCCGCCACGCACACCCGCGATTTGTCGTTGCGGTCGACGTCGGTGCACATGGTCAGCTCCGATTCGTCTTTCTCGGAGTTGAGAAGCGCCCGAATCTGAGCGGCATCGCCAATCGCGTTCTTGCCACGCGCGATGGTGCCGGAGATGGGGCAGGTCTCGATGCGATCCCCGTCGACGCGCACATACATCTCCGGGGATGCGGCCACCAGATATTCGCGCTCGCCCAGGTTGATGAGCGCACCGTAGGGGGCGGGGTTGCGTTTCTTGAGCCTTGCGAAAACTTCCGAGGGCGGCGCGGGGCAGCGCTCGAAGAATGTCTGCCCGGGCACCACCTCGAACAGATCGCCGCGCCGGAACGCCTCGATGGCGGTACGCACCGTTGCCGCGTACTCGCCGGGCGCGTGGTCGCAGTCCTTGTCGACGCTGCTGGCCGGCGTGTATGCCTCCTCGGCGCCGTCCCTGGGCATACCTTCGCTGCTCGCGCCGTCGATCTCGAACTCGTAAAAATAGGTCGTGGCCTGCTCGCGGCGATGGTCGACGATGAGAATCTCGTCGGGCAGATACAGCACGAGATCCCGCTGGTCGGCGTCCCGCTGCAGACGCTGGCGAACGGGCTCGAATTGAAACGCCAGCTCGTAGCCGAACGCGCCGTAGAATCCAAGGTAGGGATCAGACGAACGCAACGCCGCGCAGACAGCGCGCAGCGCAGAGAACACCGTCGGCTGCTTGCTGCGCAGCTCCTCGGGGAACCACTCGGATGACTCGCGCACCGTGCCGGCCAGACGGTTTTGCGAGGCGTCGAGAGCCGCGATGGCATCGAGATTTTCGAGGGCCTTGCGTACGGGCGCGAGCAGCAGCGCGCCTCGTGCATTCAATGCTTCGAACTCGAATGCGCGCCCGCGGGAGGTGAAGACCAGCGGTGGATCCACGAAGCCGATGTCCCAGCGGGTATAGCGTCCGGGGTACTCGAACGAGGATGTGAGCAGGACGCCTCGGCGGCTGTCCAGAGCCGCCTGCAGCGGAAGCGCCGCGTCAACGTAATCCTCGTTGCGTTCAGAGCGGCGGATGAGGACACCGCTCGGAGTTTCGAGAGTGCCTGGCACTTTCTTCGATCGTTTTGACGCTGTCATTATCGTGCCTCGCTCGGTCCCAGGCGGCCTCGACTCGGGCGGGAATCACTACGATGGAGGCGGGATAAAAAAAGAGCCGCCATCATCGTGGCGGCTCCGGGATCCTATGATTTGACTATACGTGCCCGCTACCGCCCGCAATCAGGGCGACCACCAAGCTTGTGTGGGCAGAATGCGGTTCTCGGACATGAAAATAGCCTGACACCGGATCGAGGGTACTGTCAAGCAACGTGGGCGGCGCGAGAAGGACGTCCTTTTCGCCGCAGGCGTTGAATCGCATAATCACTGCGGGGCTTTGCAGACGCCGGGGAGCCGATGCAGGCGAGGAGCAAAGGCAGACAGCTGATGGTGCTCGGCATCATCGTCCTGGCCGTGGTGCTGGCGAGCGCCGCGGCCGGGCGCGTTCTGCCGGTCGTGCGGATCGCGGAGAATTGGTCGGCGGATCTGCGCGTCGCCACGCTCACGCCTGCCGAGCCTCAGTCGGACCGCATCGTGGTCGTTACCGTCACCGAGGACACCCTCGCCGCATTCGCCTACCGATCTCCGTTGGATCGGCGGTTTCTGGCCGATCTCGTGCAGACGCTCGAGGGCAAACGCGCCGCTCTCATAGGCCTCGACCTTCTGCTGGATCAGGCGTCGGAGTCCGACAAGGATGCGCAGCTGCGCGAAACCATCACGGGGCTGTCCATCCCCGTGGTGGTCGCCTGGGCCGACAGGACGGATGGGCTCAGCGAGCGTCAGTCGGCCTTCATGGCGTCCTACCTGGCAGGGATTCCTCGGGGCGTGCCGGCCATCGTGCCGGATCCCGTCGACGGCACGGTGCGGGCCATGCAGCTGGGTGATGCCGCTGGCGGGCAGGCGCGCGCCGGATTCGTCGCCGTGATCGCGGATGTCCTCGGAGCAGAGCGGCCGGAGGGCGAGACGCTCACGATCCGCTACCGTGGACGTCCCGATGCGCAAACACCGCCTTTCGCCGCGTACCCGGCGCATACCGTGGCGCTTCTTCCCGATGCATGGTTCGACGGACGGGTCGTGCTGGTGGGCGCCGATCTCGATCTCACCGATCGGCACCGAACACCGTTCGCCGCGGCGGCGGAAACGGTCGCAGGCGACATGCCGGGGGTGTTCCTTCAGGCGCATGCGCTTTCGCAGATCCTCGATGGCCGTGGAGGTGTCGCGCACTCCACGGCACTGGATCTGCTCATCACTGTTGCTGCGGCCGTGATCGGCGTTGCGGTCGTCTGTTTTTCCTCTTCTCTGCTGCTGAAAGGGCTCGCCCTGGCGATTGCCGTCGTTGCCGTATGGATGACCGCTTTTCTTGTCTACAAGACCGGGGGACCCCTGCTGCCGACCGTGACACCGACGCTCGCCATCGTGCTCGGCGCGGCGCTCACCTACGCATGGCGTTGGCGAGAGGAGCAGGGCTATCGGCGCTTTATTCACGAGGCGTTCTCCAGATTCGTTGCGCCCGCGATTGTCGACCATATGATCGCCGAGCCGGAAAGGCTTCGTCTCGGTGGCGAGCGGCGGGACACGAGCTTTCTCTTCACCGATATCGCGGGCTACACGACCTTGACCGAAAACACGGAGCCCACCTTGCTCGTCGAAGTGATGAACGACTATATGGATGGAGCCTGCGACATCGTGCTTTCGCATGGCGGCACGATCGACAAGATGGTGGGGGATGCGCTACACGTCATGTTCAATGCACCGCTCGAGCAGCCGGATCACCCGCAACGGGCGGTGGCGTGTGCTCTGGCGCTCGACGACTTCTGTCAGGAGTTCGCAGCTCAGCAGCGACGTCGTGGCATCGAGTTCGGAATCACGCGCATCGGTGTCAACACCGGGGTGACTGTTGTCGGCAACTTCGGGGGCAAAAAGCACTTCGACTACACGGCGACAGGCGATGCAATAAACGCCACCGCCCGTCTTGAAAGCGTCAACAAGCAGCTCGGCACGCGCGTGTGCGTGAGCGAGTCGACCGCGAAGCACTGTCTGGACACGCGATTCCGACCGGTGGGCGAACTCGTGTTGAAGGGCAAATCGGAAAGCGTGATGACCTTCGAGCCTGTGGCGGATGGTGTCAAAGGACACATCGCTTTCGAGGATTATGTGGCAGCCTATCAGCTGTTGCGCGACGAGGATCCGGGCGCAAGAGAGGCGTTTCTGGCGCTCGCGGAGCGCTACCCCGAGGATGCTCTCGTTGGTTTTCACGCTGCACGTCTGGCCGATGGGGATACCGGCACGCGGGTTGTCATGAAGGAGAAATGAGTATGCTCAACTGGCGACCGCTGGCCGTTCTGGCGGTTCTGCTCGCGGCACCCGGCCACGCGGCCGAGCTCGTGGTCATCGCCTCCAATCAACCCTCCCTGAAGATTGGCGCGGTTGTCGATGGCGGCCGCGCGATGGAAATTTCCAAGGGCGCGAGCGTGACCCTGATTTCGTCCACGGGTAAAACCATCGTGCTCGAGGGTCCTTACAGCGGTGTGCCGGACCCGGCCGCTGCGCCGGCCGATGGCGGTCTGTTGCAGTCACTTTCGCGACTGATTGAACAGAAAAGGGACCCGTCGACGGCGCTGGCGGTTTTTCGCGGGGTCGACCGGAGGTCGAACGCCGAGCGGCCGGATCTCTGGGGCATCGATATCGGACGCGGTGATCGTTACTGTCTTCGCCGCGACGCCACTGCGTTTCTCTGGTGGGAGGGCGCGCGCTCCGGCGCTATCGTAAGTCTCAGCAACGCAGCCGAGGCGGGCGGCGGTGTGCGCATCCGCTGGCCGAGTCCGAAGCGCGAGCTCATCTGGCCGGACACGCTCGAGCTGATCGACGGCGCCACCTATGTAGTGCGCTTCCGATCGGGAGACCAAGGCAAACGCCTGGAGGTGCGGTTCATGCCGGACCTTCCGAGCGACCCGCACCGCATCGCGTGGATGGCCGAGCACGGCTGCGCCGCCCAGGCCTCGAGAGTTCTCGATGCGCTCGCCAGGGGCGAGCTTTAGGGGCTGGCGCGGTCGCATCTGTGACCGATTCCACATTCGTTGGGAACTTAAAGGCGTTCGCAGGTTCGCCGGAACCTGCTAAAGTTGTCGGCGCCGAGACGCGTACAATTACGTAACACGCCTGACCCGCGACTGCAGTCGCTCCAGGCGGGAAAGTCCACGGGCACGCGGAGTCCGTAGTCGACCGATTCCCATCAGCCTATGATGCCGAACCACGAGCTGGCGCTTCCCCCTGGGACGAAGATCGATTCTTTCGAGATACGCTCCGTGCTCGGCACGGGCGGATTCGGCATCACCTACGGCGCCTATGACAATCGCCTCGAGCGCCGCGTGGCCATCAAGGAGTATTTTCCCTCCGGCCTCGCTTTTCGAAGCTCCGGCAGCACCACGCTCCAGCTCACTTCTCAGACCGATGGCGATGCCTACGAGTACGGATTGAAGCGTTTTCTCGACGAGGGCCGAGTGCTCGCCAAGTTCCGCGAGCCGAGCATCGTTCGTGTGACCCAGTTCCTCGAAGCAAATGGCACCGCCTACCTGGTGATGGACTACGAAGATGGTGAGCCGCTGTCTGCGCATCTCGATCGTGTCGTGACGCTCGACGAGACCGAGGTCAAAGAGATTGTCATTCCAATTCTCGAGGGGCTCAGTGTCGTGCATGCGAAACAGTACCTGCACCGCGACATCAAGCCTTCGAACATCTTTCTGCGTAAATCGGGCCCCCCGGTGCTGCTCGACTTCGGCGCGGCCCGGCGCGCGCTGGAGGAGCAGAGCTCGGCGATGACGGTCATGTTGACGCCCGGATACGCGCCCTTCGAGCAATACAGTAAGGGTGACAAGCAGGGTCCCTGGTCGGACATCTATGCGCTCGGCGCGACGATATATCACTGCATCGTCGGGGCGGCGCCCACGCCCGCGACCGACCGTCTGACGAGCATTTACGACAACGAGCCGGATCCTGTCGTGCAGGCGCTGAAGATTATCGCGCCGCGCTGCAGCCCAGTGTTCGTGAAGACGATCGAGTGGATGCTGAAGCCTCACGCGAAGGATCGGCCGCAGGACGCTCGCGCGGTTCTCAACGTGCTCTGTCCGATCCGCGAGATGGAGGAAAATACCACCAGCCGCAACGGTCAGAACACGAGCGTGGCGCGGGAGGCACGCACCATCATGGCGACCGATGCGGACGTGGACATCCTGCTGCCCGAGGGCGCGGATGAGACCGTATTCATGCCGCGCTCCGCCGGCTCGCCCTTCGTCTGCTCGCCGGAGATGGTGGTGGCGCTCGAGACGGTGCTGGAGGAATTCGTCGGCGGGCTCGCTCGCCGGGTTGTCGCCCCCGCCGTGCCCAAGGCGGCGAATTTCGACGATCTGACCCATTTTCTCGCCGGCTTCATCCTCACCGACGGCTCTCAGGCAAGATTCATGGACAGGGTCAAAGCGCTGCGCGAGGCCGAGCGCAACGGCTCGCTCGCGAGTGCCGCCGCCGGAGACGAGCCCAGCGCCGGCGCGGTGTCCGGAGATCCCGCGCACCTCGATCTCGAGCCTCAGGAGCTCCAGAGAGTGCAACAGCGGCTCGCGAATCACATCGGCCCGATCGCCCGGATCATCGTGAAAAAGGCCCAGGCGGAGTGCGGGACCCGCGACGAGTTCTACGAGCGCCTTGCCGAAGAGCTCACGGATCCGGCGGAGCGGGACGAGTTTCTGAGCAGTCTGGACTAAGCTCATCTCATCCCTTCGGCGGGTGCCCTGGCGTCGGGCTGGGTGATGATCCCAGTCGCGCAGTAATGTTCGGACCAGACGCCTGGTGTCGGGTGGTGTCGGCACGAGATAGAGAGGCAGCATGAAGCTAAATACGAAGTTCAATGTCGTCATCGCAGCGATCTTCACCGTAGGATTGCTGGTGACCGGCTACCTGTCACACGCAATTCTGAGCGCGAATGCTCACAAGGACGCGACCGCGCGCGCGACATTGGTCATGGAAGCGGCGACGGCCATGGAGGGGTACACGCAGAGTGAGGTGGAGTCGTTGCTCACTCCGCACATGGACCGGGAGTTTCTCCCCCAGACCGTGGCTGCATACGCGGCCATGCAGACATTCAATCGGATGGGCGACGCCTACTCTGGCTACAGCTACAAAGCTGCCGTCCTGAATCCCACGAACCCGCGCGACAAGGCCTTCGAGTGGGAGGCCGACGTCGTCGAGGCATTTCGCTCCGATCCCGCTCGCAAAGAGATCGTCGGCATACGTCCGACGACTCAGGGCGATTCTCTCTATCTCGCGCGCCCTATCACGATCACGGACGGCAACTGCCTCGCCTGCCACGGTGATCCGAAAAAAGCGCCGCAGACGCTGCTCACGAAATACGGGCCGGCGAACGGTTTCGGTTGGAAGCTCAACGAGATCGTCGGCGCGCAGATCGTCTCCGTTCCCCTCTCGGGAGCGCTCGAGGAAGCCCGAGTTGCTTTCGTCGTTTTCATGGGGCTGCTCCTGGTGATGTTCGCGACCTTCGTCATTGTGCTGAACGCGATGCTGAAGAACATCGTCATCCGCCCCGCGACCACCATGTCCGATATCGCCGATCGGGTCAGCAAGGGCGATCTGGAAGTGCCCGCGTTCGACGTCGACGGCAAGGACGAGATGGCGACCCTCGCCGGATCGTTCAACCGCATGCGCCGCAGCCTCGAGAAGGCCATGCGAATGCTCGACAAGTAATCGCACTGCGCCGCCAACGAACCTCGCGAGGAGGTCGCTGGCCCGGCCGCCGGCCTGCGCCGAAAAGGCGTCGGCCAAAGCCGGCTAAAAGCCGTTTGCGGGTCTCCTCGGGCGGCGTTATGGTGCGCCCTCGATGTTTCTCGACTACCGACTCTGGCAGTTCACGAAGGGGCTTCGCTGGCGAATCGCCGGCGCCGTCGGCGTGGGCCTGCTCGCGGCACTGGTCGGCATTGGCCGCCTGGCGCTGCTCGGCTGGCTGCTGGCGCAGGTATTTGCAGGGGCGCCAGCGCAGGCGCTGATCCTCCCCGCCAGTCTCGTCGCCGTGGTCATGGTGCTGCGCGGCGGGCTCGAGTACTGGCGCAACATGATTGCGCACCGCACCGCGGCTCGCGTGCAGCGCGCCCTGCGCGAACGCCTTTTCGACAAGATCGTCGAGCTCGGTCCCGCGCACTTCGGACTCGAGCGCACCGGCGACGTGCTGCTCGCCATGGTCGACGGAGTGGAGCAGCTCGAGACCTATTTCGGTCAGTATCTGCCGCAGCTCTTCGTCGCCGCCCTGACGCCTGTGATCGTCTTCGTCCTCGTCGCGACGCTCGATGCCCCGGTTGCCTTGATGATGTTCGGTTTTGCGCTGGTGACGCTGATTGCGCCGGCGGCATTCCAGAAGTGGGACAGCGCCAACAGCCTGCGCCGCCAGAAGGCTTACGCGGCGTTTGCGGCCGAGTTTCTCGATGCGATCCAGGGTCTGGCGACGCTCAAGGCGTTCGGCCAGAGCGGCGCTCGCGCGAGGCTACTGGCCAGGAAGGCTCACGAGCTTTTCAAAAGCACGATGTGGGTGCTTGCGACGAATTCCCTCTCTCGCGGTATCGTCGACACCGGTCTCGCGGTCGGCGCCGCTGCGACCCTCGGATACGGCGCATACCGGGTGAGCTCCGGTGCCATGAGCCTCGAAGCGCTGCTCATCGTCCTCATGATGGGCATCGAGGTCTATCGACCTCAGCGGGATCTGCGCTCGTTGCTGCATCAGGGCATGGTGGGTCTGTCGTCTGCAAAGGGCATATTCGCGGTGCTGGACTCGGAGCCCATGATCGAGCCGCGCGAGGACGTCCGAGAGACCGGCGAGACGCTCGCGCCCACCGTCAGCTTCGAGAATGTGAGCTTCGCTTACCCCGGTGGCCGGCGCCCCGCGCACGCGTCCCTCAGCTTCGACATCGCCGCAGGCGAGCGCGTTGGATTCGTCGGCGCGAGCGGTTCCGGAAAATCGAGCATCGTGCGGCTGCTGCTGCGTTTCTACGACCCCCAGCAGGGGAGCGTGCGCATCGGCGGGCACGATCTCAAGCATCTTCATCCCCGCGACATACACCGCAACATTGCCGTGGTGAATCAGGATACCTATCTGTTCCACGGCAGCGTCGAGGACAATCTGCGTTTCGGCAAGCCGGATGCGAGTCACGAGGAGCTGGAAGCAGCCGCCCGTGCTGCCAACGCCCACGCCTTCATCAGCCAGCTGCCCCAGGGATATCAGACCATCGTCGGTGAGCGCGGCATCCGCCTCTCCGGCGGACAGCGCCAGCGGATCGCCATCGCGCGGGCGCTGCTGCGCGATGCGCCCATCCTGATCCTCGACGAGGCCCTGTCTGCCGTCGATGCCGAGAACGAGGCCGTTATCCAGGAAGCCCTCGACCGCCTCATGCGGGGACGCACCACGCTCATCTTCGCGCATCGACTGTCGAGCGTAATCGGAGCCGATCGGCTGCTGGTGCTCGAGCACGGAAAACTGGTGGAGAGCGGCACGCATGCGAGTCTCATGAGAGCCGGTGGCGTCTACCACACGCTGATGGCCGCTCAGGCCGCCGAGGGTGCCGCCGCCGACACGTCGATGAGCGTCGGCGGAACAGCCGCGGACCGCGCTCCCGCAGTGCAGGAAATCGATGACGAGCAAATTGCCCACCTGGAGCCCACCGATGCAATCCTGCGTGCCGAAGGCATGGGTTGGCTCGACGCGTTCCGCGAGCTCTTCCGCCACGTCCTGCCGTGGAAGGCCAAGCTCATGGTGGTGTTCTTTTTCGGCGTGACGCGCGTTTTCGCGCTGATCGGTGTCGGCGTGGTCAGCGCGCTGGTGGTGGCTGCGGTGAAAAACGGCGCACCCTTCGACCATTACCTGATTGTTCTCGCCGTCATTGCCCCACTTGCCGGAATTCTTCATTGGACGGAATCCTGGATTGCCCACGACATGGCGTTCCGCATGCTCTCGGAGATGCGGATAGCGCTGTTCGAGAAGCTCGACAAGCTCGCCCCGGCTTATCTGCTGCGCCGCCGCACCGGGGACCTGGTGGCCATGGCGACCCACGACGTCGAGCTGGTGGAGTTTTTCTTCGCCCACACCGTGGCACCGGCTCTGGTCGCGGTGCTGGTGCCTGCGATGGTTGTCGGCACGCTCATGTATTTCGGCTGGCCCATGGCGGTCGCGCTGCTGCCGTTCCTGATCGTGGTGGCGTCGAGTCCCTTCTTCATGCGTGGCCGCATCGATACGCTGGGCTCGAGAGCGCGCGAAGCGCTCGCCGATATGAACGCCCACGTGGTCGACACCATCCAGGGTCTCAACGAGATCATTGCCTTCGAGCACGTGGCCCGCCGCAAGCGCGAGATGATCGACCGCACCGAGCGCAACCTGAGCGTGCGCCTGCCGTTCTTTCGCGATCTGACCGTTCAGATGGCAATTCTGGAGGTGGCCACCGGATTGGGTGGGCTCGCCATCGTTTTCACGGGCGCACAGCTCGTGACCGCCGGTGCGCTCGCGCCGGGTGCCCTGCCGCTGCTCACGCTGCTCGCGATGGCGGCGTTCCTGCCGGTCTCGGAAATCGCGCATATCGGACGCCAGCTCGCTGATACCCTGGGCGCGACGCGCCGGCTGTATGCCGTTCACAACGAGAAGGTGCTGGTCAGCGACGGGCCGGGCGCGCCGCTTCCTTCCGCGCGCGGTGGCGCCTCGTTGGAATTCTGCGCAGTCGACTTCTCTTACTTCGCGAATCGGCGACTGGCGTTGCAGAATGCGAGCTTTTCGGCGCCCGCGGGCAGCACGGTGGCGCTGGTGGGACCGTCGGGGGCGGGGAAAACCACCGCCGCGCACCTGTTGATGCGCTTTTTCGACCCGCAGCGCGGTGAAGTACGCATGAACGGGCATGACCTGCGTGACTACGGGCTCAATGCTCTTCGCGACCAGATCGCACTGGTCACCCAGGATACCTATCTTTTCAACGAGACTCTTCGTGCCAATATTCTGCTGGCCCGTCCGGATGCCGGCGAAGAGGAGATCCGAATGGCGGTGGAGCGCGCGGCGCTGGCGGAATTCGTGGATGCGCTCCCCGAGGGGCTCGAAACGCGCGTCGGCGAACGGGGCGTTCGTCTCTCCGGTGGTCAACGGCAAAGGGTCGCGATTGCGCGGGCTTTTCTCAAGGATGCACCGATACTGATTCTCGACGAGGCTACCTCCCATCTCGATGCCGTGAATGAGCAGGCGGTGCGTCATGCGCTCGAGGAGTTGATGGAGGATCGCACCACCGTAGTCATCGCGCATCGTCTTTCGACTATTCGCAATGCGGACAGAATCGTGGTCCTCGATGGTGGTCGTGTCGTTGAAATCGGCACCCACGAGGAGCTTCTCACTCGGCGCGGTCTGTACAGTCAACTCGTGGGCCGTCAGCTGGCGAGCGCTGCGGCCGAATAGAATCGACCGAGATGCATGCGAGCGAGCGCGCGTCGCAGCTTGAATGTTGTACGATGGGCCATGGCTTTGCTTATTCCAAGAGAACAGTCATCGATGGTGCGACACGCGATGGTTCTGGCATGCATCCCCTTGATCGGCTTTCTGGCCGCATCCTGCGCACCCGCGGCCCGGAAGAGCGAGTCGGCATCGGCGAATCACCCATCGACCATATGTGAGGAGCCACGCCCGCAGATCTGCACGGCCCACTACGACCCCGTGTGCGGATTGCTCGGCGACGGCACATACAAGACGTATTCGAATGCCTGCTCGGCCTGCTCGGATGCGGCCGTATCCGGGCATCACCCCGGCGCTTGCGAATAGGACATGGAGCTCCAGGTCGCCTTGATCGTGATGGCGATTTTTCTGCTCGCCGGCACGGTCAAGGGCGTCATCGGCCTCGGACTTCCGACGGTCTCCCTGGCCGGGCTGAGCATCTTCATCGAGCTTCCTGCTGCCGTCATGCTCATGGTGATTCCATCGGCGATCACCAACCTGTGGCAGGCTATCGACGGTCCGCATTTCGTCGAGCTCTTGCGGCGTTTCTGGCTGATGCTACTGGCCAGCGCGATCGGTGTGTGGTTCGCGTATGGGCTCCTGCTGGTAACGAATCCGAAGGCCATGACCGGCGTTCTCGGCCTGACCCTGTGCGCATATGCTGCGATCAGCTTGTGGGGTGGGCGTCTCGTGCCACGAGTCACCCGTGAGCGCCTGGCATCACCGTGGATAGGACTGACGACCGGAGCGCTGGCGGGCGCCACCGGTTCTCTGGTCATGCCCGTGGTCCCTTATCTACAGGCCCTCGAGCTCGAGCGCGCAGCGTTTGTTCAGATGCTGGGGATATCTTTCACGGTCTCGACTGTTGCGCTCGGCGTGGCCATCGTGGACCACGGCGCCTTCGATGGCGAGCAGGCTCTTGTCTCTCTGGTCGCCCTCGTGCCGGCCCTCGTCGGCATGCAGGTCGGGAAGCAATTGAGGCGGAGATTGTCTGAACGCGTGTTTCGACGGTGCCTGTTCATCGGGCTCCTGATCATAGGACTGCGATTGATTTGGAAGGGCTTCTACTAGACCGCCGAGGTGAGGGGGGTGCGCATGAGGGGTAAGTCGACCGGACGATGTCTTTGCGGGAGCCTCCAGTTCGAAGTTCGCGGAAAGCCACTTTGGGTAGCCCATTGCCATTGCCGGAGCTGTCGCCGAAATACCGGATCGGCGGTGGCGACGTTCGTCGGATTCAGAAAAGATCAGCTTACGTATACGTGTGGGGAGAGAAAGTTCTACGCCTCTTCGGCCGGTGTGCAACGCGGGTTCTGTGCCGAGTGCGGTACGCCGATGACCTATGAAGCGGACCGCTGGCCCGGTGAGGTGCACGTTTACGTCGCCACGCTCGACAACCCCGACGATTTCAGACCGCAGTTGCACGTATTTTTCGCTGAGCGCATCTCGTGGTTGGAGCTCGAGGACGATTTACCCCGCTACGAAGGCCTGGCTCGGGGTGCGCAACCCCTGGGCGTGGGGCCGCTCAAGCCCGCATTGCCCGCCGAGGACTCGTAGCTCCTCGCCGGGCAAGCCGGAATCGGTGCAAACCGGGAATTGCTTCCTGCGGAGAATGGTTAATAATATGTGCGTGCGCCGAGTGGCGCGCGGGGCGGAAATTCCGTCGAGAAGACCATTGAGTGTGAGTCGAATCTTTTCCCGGCCCTGGTTACAGGTCTCGAGAAAAGTATTCGAAAGGAATCATTATGAATATATATGTCGGCAATCTGCCGTACAATGTGACTGACGATGAACTGCGAGCGGCGTTTGCCGACTTCGGCGAGGTGGCCAGCGCGAACGTGATAATGGATCGGGCATCGGGTCGCTCGAAGGGATTCGGTTTTGTCGAAATGCCCAACGATTCAGAGGCGGAAGAAGCCATCAATGCCTTGAACGAGAGCCCTTTCAACGGGCGCAATATCAAGGTCAACCAGGCACGGCCTCGGACCGATCGGCCCCGGGGTGGCGGCCGACCCCGTTACTGAGCAAAAAAAGCAAAACATACGCGGAAGATGGAGCGCCTCGTGCGCTTCTCGACCGGCGAACGCGATTGCCGCCTGTCTCTCGTGACGGGTGACGTGAAGCGATGAACGAAAGGGCAACGCGACGGCGGTTGCCGGTTTAATGTTGTAGGTCGCCGGCCCGGCATTGCCTGCGGCCGCCTCAACCATGCTCCCAGGCGGGATCGTCTACCCTGCCGGCAGCGCCCGGTCTGCACGTGATGCATGCGGATGCGCGGGTACAGAGTAGCTCGCGGGGATTGTCTCGGCCGCGATGTTCGAAGCCGAGCGGTGACTTGCTCACCGGATTCTCGTTGAAGCCCAAATTTTTTTCGGCTCGAGCGAGGCAGCCGGGCCGATTTACAATGGATCGTCCGGCGATTTCATCCTATGTTGATATAAGGGNNATTTCATCCTATGTTGATATAAGGGTTGCGTGCAGAGCGCAGCCGGAACTTCATGGCCAATTCGTGCAGCTCTGACTGCGTCCGCTGAAAATTCACCGAGGGCGATATGGAAGCGAATGAGCTCGAGCACGAGGAAGGGGCTTCTCAATATGCACTCGGTGTAACCCTCACCCCGGCTTCGAAGCAGGATCTTCTTCCCGAGTTCCGCTCGATGAGAGATGCGATCGTAGAATGGGTGGAAAAGCGCGGTGACGGGGGTGTCCTCATCGTGGTGAACATCGTCTCCACGCCGGATATCCACGAGCTATTCGAAGATCTTCTTGCCAAGACCTACGCGCGAGGCACACGCTTCGCCAGAATTCTTCACAAGCGTTTACTGCAGGTGACGCTTCTGGATTCGAAGGGCAACGAATGCGGCCAGTACGAGGTGGAGCCCTCGTACGGCGGCCCGGAGCCGGGCGCTTAGCGCCTCGTCGAGCGCAAGGGAAGGCCGTGCGGTGCCTTTCCCGTCGTGCTCGAGCGGTGCATACTGCCCCGACACTGAATACCCCTGGACAACGGCTATGCGTGCACTGGAGCGGCTTCTCGTAAAGTATTCCCTGTTCCTCTGCAACCTCTTCGACGTCACGCCGGAGCATCTGGAGAAGCTGCGTCGCCGACGCCAGCGCCCGCCGCGCCCCGAGGAGAGGTCCGATCACTTCGAGGCATGAGAGCCTGGTTGTCGACATTCGCGCAGCGCTGAAACGGTCTGGCTCGAGACGAATCCGTCCCTCCTCGCTCACCATGAATTGTCCCTGTCACTCTCACTGGTGTGGAAAATCGTTTGCTGTGACGACTCCATCGCTGTCGCAAAATACCGTGTTAGGATAGGCGCTGTTCGACGACCCAGAACCAATGACACAGCAAGTCTACTCTGCCGCGGGAGAGCTCAGTCGCGCCGTTCGATTGCACCAGGCTGGCGATCTCGAAGCTGCGAATGCAATCTACGGTCGGATTCTCGAATCCAACCCCGACCACCCGGACGCGCTCAATCTCGCGGGCGTCATCGCCCACCAGACAGGGGATCAGGAAAGCGCGATCCGACTGCTCGAGCGGGCAGTGAGTATCAACGATGCCAACGCGGGCTACTACAACAATCTCGGCGAAGCGTATCGCGCGTTCGGGCAGAATCATCGAGCTATCGATGCTTTCGAGAACGCTCTCCGTATCAACCCTGGCGATGTTGCCGCAAACAACAACCTCGGCCTTGCTCTGCAGAGCCAGCAGCGTTACGAAGAGGCTCGCTCGGCCTATTCCCGGGCACTCGAGCTGGCGCCGAACGACGTGGAAGTGTGGTTGAATCTCGGCAATCTGCACCGCGAGTTCTGTCATCTCGAAGAGTCGGCCGATGCATTTCGAAGGGCCATCGCCGCATCCCCCGAGCTTGCAGGCGGGCACGCCGCCCTCGGTGTGACACTCTATGAAGCCGGAGACTCGCAGGCTGCTATCGCCTCGCTGCTCGAAGCGGTGAGCCTCGATCCTCTTTACATCGAGGCCCACGAAAACCTGAAAAAAATCCGCTGGTTCGAGGGCGAGCACGAACGGGTCGACGATTCTTTCCGCGACGCCTGTCAGCGACTGCCGCACTCGGGTCGAGCTTTCTGCAATCTCGGCTCTGCTTTGCTGGCCTCGCAAGACTACATCAATGCCGAGCAGGCCCTTCTGAAAGCCCTGCAGCTCGATCCTGCTCTGGGTGATGCTTTCCACGCGCTCGCGCAGGTCTATCGCAACCTCGAACGTATCGAGCCGGCCCTCGCGGCCCACGAGAGAGCCGTGGCGAGCGCACCGCGAAACGCGCTGTTCCGCGAAGAGTTCGGGACCACGCTGATACTCGCGCGGCAATTCGAGCGTGCCGTCGCCGAGCTCCGCGTCGGGCATGATCTGCATCCTCGGCGCAGCTCAATCCTCGGCTTTCTCACCATCGCGCTCAACGAGCTCGGGGATTCGTCGGTTCGGGAGCTCGTTGACTACGAACGATTCGTCAGGGTCGCCCGAATAGACGTGCCCGATGGGTACGATAGCCTGGAGTCGTTCAACGCCGAGCTCCACGAAGAGCTCGCGCAGCAGCATAAGATTCCGTACCACCCCATGGATCAGACCATGCGCGGCGGCACGCAGACGCCGAATAACCTTTTCCAGAGCCCGACAGGTCTGGTTCGCGTACTGAAAGAGCAGATAACAAAAGTAATTCTCGCATTCATTGACGACCTCGAGCCGGATCCAAAGCATCCATTCCTGCGATTCATCAATAGAGATTTCGTATTTACGGGCGTGTGGTCGACCATCATCAAGGAAAACGGATTCGATCGCAGTCACGTTCATAACGAAGGTTGGATGAGTGGAACGTACTACGCGAAGGTTCCCCGCTTCGATCAGGCTCAATCGACCCGGCATGACGGATGTATTCAGTTCGGCGAACCCAATAAACGATACGCATCGGAACGCAACTCGACCCAGCGCGTTATCGCGCCCGAAGTCGGGACAGTGGTTCTTTTTCCGTCATATTACTGGCATGGCGTGCGTGCATTCGATCGCAATGGAGTGCGCCATTCCGTTTCATATGATTTGATTTAATCTTACGGTTTCGGAAGTGCTTACCTTCATTCCCCGTCGGGAGCGCGTCGCGCATGCATGAATCAGTCATGCCGGTTTTTGCGGAGTTCGGTGGCGCAGTGCATACCGCTCAACGGCTCGAATTCGGGCTTACGCTTCTGCTTGCCTTTGCCGTCAAGTTCGACGAGGCGGTCATCGGCAAGTCGACGATCGATAGGCTTTCCAGCAAAGACGCGGAGAAAACGCTCGGAGAGCTCTGGCATGCCGTGAAGAAAAGCGAATATCTCACGCGCGCCGAGCAGAAGCAGATCAGAAAGGCCATAAAAGAGAGAAATATTCTCGTGCACAGCTATCTCGTCGACAAGAGTGAGCTGCTGCTGACGCCGGAAGGCCGCAAAGAGATGCTGAAAGATATTCGGCGAGTGCAGAATCTGCTGAGAAAGGCCGACGACATCATAGAATCCCTCGTCGACCGTTATCTTGCCGAGCACGAAGTCGACCTCGACGAGATTACGAGGCAGCTCGACACGCTCTGGATTGAAGATGGCGGGTTGCAAAACAATGCGGAGTGAATCTCGCGCATGAGCGATCCCGAAGTCGACGTGGGGAGGCTCAGAGCACGGCTCATCGAGCAGCGCGAGGCCCTGCTCGATGTGGGCGACAGTGCCAGGGAAGCCGCCCGCCCGGTGGAGCTCGATCAGACCCGCGTCGGACGCGTCTCGAGGATGGATGCCATGCAGGCGCAGGCCATGGCCAAGGAATCCGATCGGCGCCGTCTCATTGCCCTGCAGCGCATCGACAGCGCGCTTCAGCGCATCGAGGACGGCGAGTACGGCTTTTGCACGCTCTGCGACGAGCCCATATCGGCAGGTCGCCTCGAGGCCGACCCGGGGGCGTCGTTATGCATCGACTGTGCAAGCAAGGCGGAGCGGCAATGACGAGCGACGGGGAGGGGAGCATGCAGGCGAAGTCGAGGATTTTCATCGACAATGAGCGCACCCGAGTCACCGAGTGGCGGTTCTCTCCAGGTGCGTCCACGGGCTGGCACCGTCACGAGTATGATTACGTGGTCGTGCCGCTGCTCGACGGCAGGCTGCGACTCTCGAGCGGCGAGCACGAGTCGCACATTGCCGAGCTCTCGGCCGGTGTGCCCTACTTTCGCGAGGTGGGCGTCGAGCACGACGTGACAAACATCAACGATTTCGAGTACGCGTTCATCGAGATCGAGTTCAAGTAGGCGGCACGATCACCGCGGTGCAGACGATCATGACGATTGGCGCCCGACGCGGACGCTGAAACGACTCAGAGCCGGATGAGCCCGTCCATGGGCGGCGCAGAGCGGCTCGATGGAAACACCCTGGATTGTAAATCCGCCGCGGTGATGCCGAGATGATCGCGCAGTATGCCCTTGTAGAGGGAGCGAATGTCGGTGACGGGCGCGAGGTCGCGGCCCTCGTGCAGCTGTGCCGGCGCTAACCCCGGCCAGTCGCCGAGCACGCGACCGCCGTGCACCGCGCCTCCAACGACCAGCGCCACGCCTGCCGTGCCGTGGTCGGTGCCGCGCGTGCCGTTCATGGCGACGGTGCGGCCGAATTCCGTCACCGCCAGCACCACCGTGTGTCGCCACGCCGCCCCCATGCCGGTGGCCAGCCGGCCGAGGCCCTGGTCGAGGCGACCCAGGCGCTGCGCGAGGCTGCCAGCGAGCAGACCCTGGTTGGCATGGGTGTCCCACCCGCCTGCCTCGAGGACGGCGATGCGCGGGCCGGCTTCCTCGGACAGCAGGCGGGCGGCAACCTGGGCAAGGTTTGCGAAGCGATCGCCGCGTCGCGTGCGTGCGCCGCGCCCGCCGGCCATGCGCTCGGCGCTGAGGGCAGCCTCGAGTCGAGGTCCCAGGAACGCATCGGCGCCGTAGAGCGCCGACAGCCTGCCCATGAGGTCCTCGTCCGGTCCGGGCAGCTTCGATGGCGCCCACGACGTCACGCGCTCCGGACCACGCAGCACCAGGGGCACGGACTGGCCAATGGCCATGGCATAGTCCTCGGCGCGTTCCGCGCCGGGGCCGAGCAGCGGCAGCGCGCGGTTGATCCAGCCCTGGCGCGCCGTATGCGGTGCGTCGAGGCCGAGCTCGAGGACGTTCTGGGCATCGAAATGCGAGCGCGCCCGGTACGGCGAGGCGACCGCGTGCACCACCGCCACTTCGCCGCGTTGGTAATGGGTGTGCAGGGCCTCGAGCGCCGGATGCAGTGCAAAGAAGCCGTCGAGGCCGCGCGGTCCCTCGGCACCGCCCGGAGGCTCGAGCGCCAGACCGCGCCGCGCGCTCTCGTAGTGGGGGTCGCCGTGAGGCGCCACCGCGGCAATGCCGTCGAGCCCACCGCGCAGAATTACCAGCACCAGGCGCTGCTGACCGCGCCCGGGTGCGGCGAATGCCAGCCCCGGGGCGGCGACCGCCAGCGAGCCCGCTGCGAGGGCGGAGACAAATTCGCGCCGCGACATGTTCATGTTCGATCTCTCCGTGCGGTGACTCAACGCCACTGGAAGTCGGGTCCGCCCAGTAACAGCGCGATCGCCTGGGAGGCACTGGCGGCGCGCTCGACGCTGACACGCACGGCCTCGCCCTGCGTGGGGTGACTCATGTGGCCGATCAGCGCGCGTGGGCTGCGCGAGCTGCCGATCCGTGTCGCCACCTGGGTGGACCAGTCGATGCGCTGCAGCAGCGCGTTGGGGCTGCCCCAGTGCTCGGCAAGGTCGGGCCAGCCGGCCGGGGAGGGGGCCGTGAACGGAAATTGACCGAGCAGCTCGAGCGAGCCGAGCACCGGCTTCGCGGGCAGCTCGTCGAAGTCCAGCCCCCGCAGCGCCGAGACCACCAGCTCGTTGGGTGTCTTGAGCTTGCGTGACGCGGGCTCCCAGGATGGCTCCAGGTCCACCAGCGCCGCGTGCACCGACGGCAGGTGACCGTCGCTCGCGCGGAACACGTTTGCCACGTGCTTTACCGCGGCCGGCGGCGGGTCGTCGGCGACGAAGTGCCGCACCAGCTTGGTGGCGATGAAGCGTGCCGTCGACGGATGCGTGGCCAGATCGCTCAGCGCGCGCTCAGCCTGGCTCACGCCGTCCTCGGGGTAAGCTCGGCCGAGCAGCCGCTGGCTGCCGGGCTCGTGCATGGCGTCGACGAAGGCGAAGGTGCCGGGCTTGCCAGGGCTGCGCCTTCCGTCGGCGATGGTCCAGCCCGTGATCATGCGCGCCAGCGCGGTGACGTCTTCCTGGCTGTAGCCGCCGTCGACGCCGAGGGTATGCAGCTCGAGTATTTCCCGTGCCAGATTCTCGTTCAGGCCGCGTGCGCCCCGTCGGCGTGCGGCCTTCGAGTTGGGGCCCATCGAGCGAAGGTTGTCGAGGTAGGCGAGCATCACGGGGTGCTGCTCGACGGCAACCAGCATGTCGGCGAAATGACCGTCCAGGTGCCTGCGCACGGCCTCGGTCTCGAAAGCTGCGCAGCTCGCGACGATGAGGCGTTTGCCGGCGGCCGTCGAGACGCTGAAATGATTCGACCAGAAGTGCACGAGGCGCTCGCGAAACGGCTCAGCCGTCTCGAGGCTTATCCGCATACGCGCTGCCAGCTGCTCGAATCGCGTTCTGGTCAAGGCATTTTTCAGCGCAGCGCGCATCTCGTCGAGCATCTCCCGTTTTTTGACGTCATCAGCGTTGCCCTGCGCCGACTTCTTCAAATCCCGCATGCGGTGGAATTCACGCAGAAACGCCGCCAGCGTCTCGTGGCTGGGCGCAATGGCCGTCGGATGTGGGTCGCTGCGCGGCCCTGCCGCGAGCTGGGCGTGCAGCCATCCGCGCGGGTCGGCGCCGATGGCTTCGAGCTCGCCCGGTCGGGCGCCGAGGCCGAAACGGTTGCTTGCGTGATGGGCCGCTATTGTGGTCATGGGCTCGAATGGCACGGGTTCATGATCACTATAACGCCTGCGCCCGGGGATGGTTGACCTTCACTCCAGGAGCGACCTTGCCCGCCGGGAAAGGCTTTCCAGTATCGCCGGCTCGACGTCCTGGCCAAGGGTCACATCGGGGTCATCCCGTGGCTTTCAGGCATGGCGTTCCTGTTGGCATTTTTGATTCGAGCTCGAGCCCTTTCCCCCTGCTTTAGGACTTTATATTTCTTTGCCGGATGGGCATCACAGTTCGTCCGGGAATCCCCGTGAAGGGAATCACAAAAACACAATCCCTGCCTTGCCTGGTCTTCCCCCCAGACCAAACTTTGATCCTGCAGATTCGACGAACGCCGAGAAATTACCTGCTTAGAGTGAGACTAAAGACTAGGAATTATCAGTATCGAAGCGTAGGTGCGTCATTGCTGAAGCAGAGCGTAACCATCGTCACGAGCGCTGATCGAGGACATATCAGAACACCAACATAGTGGAGTAACCCGTCATGACCGCCGCCGTACCCCACGTGAGAGATGTAGAGCCCAGCGAGCTTCTCGCCCGCCATGCTGGGCTCGTAAGACGCAGCGCGTCGCGTCTACGGTCCCGACTGCCCGCATGCGTTCAGACCGAAGATCTGATTCAAGCCGGGATGATCGTTTTGCTGGAGGCTGCGGCGCGCTACGACGAGACGCAGGGCGCGAGCTTCGAGACTTATGCCGCCATCCGTGTGCGCGGCGCGATGCTCGACGAGGTGCGCAATTCCGAATGGGCACCGCGATCCGTGCAGCGTAAGGCGCGCCAGCTCTCCAAGGCCGTGGACGAGGTTGCCGACAGGAACGAGCGCGAGGCCCGTGATACCGAGGTGGCCGAGCACCTCGGCATGTCCCTGAGCTCACTGCGGGAGCTGTTTCGTGAAGCCTCCGCGCGCAAGGTGGTCAGCCTCGAGGAGATGGCGGGGCAGGAAGAGGTGCTGACAGACCGGTCCGAGGGCGCCTTCGGCCAGCCGATGAGCCTGCTCGAAAAAGAGCGCTTCGACCGCGACCTGGCGGACAGCATCGAGGAGCTTCCAGAGCGCGAGCGCGAGGTCGTGCGGCTCTACCACGAGAAGGGGCTGACGCTGCGTGCCATCGGCTCGCTGATGTGTGTGAGCGAGTCACGCATCGCCCAGATGCACTCGCGGGCGCTCAAGCGTCTGAAAGATCGCATGAGCCACTGGACGGATTCACACTGAGTCGATAGCCGACACCGACAGAAAGAGCGCCGCATCCGCGGCGCTTTTTTTTGTCAGGATGTCCGCCCGGTGTCTTTTTGTTCCGATCAGACAGCGGCGACGGCTTCGATCTCGATGAGCAGATCGTCGTTCACGAGACCGCTGACGATCAGCAGCGTGTTCGGAGGATAAGCGCCGTTCGGGTAAACCCCCTCGTAGAGCGCATTACGCACGCGCCTGTACTCGCCGAGATCCTCCTTACGGGTCAGGTAGGTGGTGAATTTGATGACATTCTCGAAGCCCGCGTTGGCTGACTCGAGCGCTGCGCGCAGGTTCTCATAAGTCTGGCGCAGCTGGGCCTCGAAATCGCCCCGCCCCACCAGCTCACCCGCCTGGTCCAATGACACCTGGCCCGCGATGTGGAGATAGTCCTGTGCTTTCGCTCTCGCCACGTGGCAGTAAAGGCCAAGCGGCTTCGCCATCGAGTCCGGATTGTAGATTTGTATCTGCGCGGTCATGTCGTCCTCCTGTTTGCAACTCCGGCCGCCGGTTGCATTGTAACCACTCCTTTGTGGGATGATGCGCGGCGTGTCTGCCTCGCCACTTCAGGCGCTTTCCCGGCACGCGGCGGGTGTGCTCGCTGTCGGCGTTTTCGCCGGGCTCCTGTTGCCCGACGTCGCAGGCTACCTGCGCCCGCTGCTGCCGGCCGCGGTCGCGGGCCTTCTTTTCCTCGCTCTGCTGCGCATCGATTGGCACGAGCTCGCGCACCACGTCTCCCGGCCGTTTACGTCCGCCGTGCTCTGCGGCTGGTTTCTGATCGGTGCCCCTGTGCTCATATGGGCCGTCGTAACCGGGCTCGGGGTGGAGCCCGGTCTCGCCACGGCGCTGATTCTCGCCGCCGCCTGTCCGCCCATCGTCTCCGGCCCGGCCATGGCGCTCATGCTGCGCCTCGATGCGTCGCTCATGCTGGTCAGTGTGGTGAGCGCCTCGCTGATCGCGCCGTTTACGATGGTTGCGGTCTCCTCGGTGCTGATCGACGTGGAGCTTCACATCGAGTCGACGCGCCTGTTCTTACGTCTCGCGGGCCTCATCGGTGGCTGTGTGCTTCTCGCACTTGTCGTGCGCCGGCTGCTCGGCGAGGCGCTTCTCGCGCGGCTGCAAAACCCTTTCGATGCGGCCTCCGTCGTGCTGCTGTTGATCTTCGCTGTGGCAATCATGGATGGGGTCGCCGATCTTTTTTTGCGCGATCCCTGGCACGTGCTGCAATTCGTGCTCGCCGCATTCGCGGCCAACATCGCGCTTCAGCTCGTTGGCGCCGCGGCGACGGCCGCCATGGGACGCCGCCCGGCGCTGACGGTGGGATTCGCCAGTGGCAATCGCAACATGGGGCTCTTGCTCGCCGTGCTGCCTGCGGACTCGTTGCCCGACGCGTTGCTGTTCTTCGCGCTGGCTCAGCTGCCCATCTACGTGCTTCCCGCCGTCCTCGGCCCGGCCTACAGGCGCTGGCAGGCTGGACGCGAAAGCCCGGACGGTTGACGCGCGAGCGCCACCGCATAGACTGGGTCCAACGGTCCCCTGGGGACGTTCACGGCCGCACCGGAGGAGCCCATGCACACGTACAACGGCACCCTTTATCCGATGCTCGGCGTCGGTGCATTCATGGTCATGTTCTGGACCGGTTTCGTTCTCGGTCACGAGCTCGGTCTCGGCTGTGTGTCGATGCTGATGACGGGTCTTCTTTGTGCCAGTGTCGCCACGGTAGCTGTCTGCGAGCTGAAGCGGCGCGATGCCCACGGGCTGGTTGCCGAAGCCCCGGCGCAGGCGCCGTCGTGCCTCGAGAGCCCCGTCTCCCGCGCGCGGGCGCCTGCGGCCGATGCAGCGCGCCCGAGGCGGGTCGTGGCTACCGGCGCGAGCCTGCCGCTGGAATCGTGCTGAGACGCGCGCCGGCGCAGCGCTTCGCAAGCTGTTGGGTTGCCTGCGCGGCGCTCGGCATGCTCGGCGCGGGCCCTCCGACCCTCGCCGACCAGGGTGCGCCGACGGACAAGATTCGATTCGATGTGACGGCACTCGACCAGGCCGGCCTGTACGGGCCGGCCAACGGTCTTCGAGCGCTCAGCTACGAGTTCTGCATCCCCGACGAGCCGCACGCGCGCGCCGAGGTGCGATCCATTGACGCGAGCCTGCGTCTCCAGTCTGCCCGAGGGCGCATCGGCTGCGGCGACGGCGAGCTGCTGTGTATCGGCAACACGCACCAGCCCCGGTATCGGGCGGTGCTCGAGGCCCTCGCCCGGTTGCCCTACGTGGCGCGCATCGAGCAGGCACATTTCGAGTAGCGCCTGCCGCGCCGCCAGCGCGCGCCTGCTCCCGTTCAATGCGGCGGTCCGCCCACAGTACTCTAGTTCCCGCCCGAGGCGCGGGGGCGCCCGCGTTCGATTGCGGCACAGGTCGTTACGGACTACCCTATCGAGCCTGCGTGCCCCGCAATGGTCAACGACAGAAAAATCAGGGGGAACGATGTCCGAGGTGCCCGCGGCACTGGTGGTGGAGGATCTGTACAAAAGCTTCGGCTCTCTGGAGGTGCTCAAAGGCGTCTCCATGAGCGCGCATGTGCATGACGTCATATCGGTTATCGGCAGCAGCGGATCGGGTAAGAGCACGCTGCTTCGCTGCATCAACTTTCTGGAGACGCCGGATTCGGGACGCATCATTCTCGGCGGAGAAGAAGTCAGTGTACGAACCGACAGAGCGGGAAGGCCGGTCGTTGGCGATCATCGCCAGATCGAACGATTGCGCGCGCAGCTCGGCATGGTCTTTCAAAGTTTCAATCTGTGGAGCCATATGACGGTGCTGCAGAACGTCATGGAAGGACCCGTGCACGTGCTCAAGCAGCCCAAGCAGGAAGTGCACGATCGCGCCATGGCGTTGCTCGAGAAGGTCGGTATCGCGGAGAAGCACGCGGCATACCCCAGCGAGCTCTCGGGAGGACAGCAGCAGCGCGTTGCCATTGCAAGGGCACTGTGCATGCAGCCCAAGGTCATGCTTTTCGATGAGCCGACCTCGGCGCTCGATCCGGAGCTGGTCGGNNTACCATGATCGTGGTGACTCACGAGATGGGCTTTGCACGCGAAGTCTCGGGCGAGGTCATCTTCCTGCACGACGGGCGCATAGAAGAGCAGAATACACCCAAGGAGCTTTTCGAGAATCCGAGTTCCGAGCGCTGCCGGCAGTTCCTCGCGAGCAGTCTTTGAGAACATCAGGCGCGTCGCCAACGCATCGGAGAAATCTTTTTGTAGCAAAACATATCAGGAGGGAGTAGGAAAATGAAAAAGTTGACTCTGGTGATCATGACTCTTGCGGCGACCTTGTTTGCCGGCCAGGCCATTGCCGGCAAATGGAGCAAGATACGCATCGCAACCGAGGGCGCGTACGCACCCTGGAACTTCACGGACTCGACGGGCAAGCTGGTCGGCTTCGAGCTCGACCTTGCCGAGGATCTCTGCAAGCGTATGAACGCGGAATGCGAGATCGTAGCCCAGGCCTGGGACGGCATTATTCCCGCGCTGCAGGCGGGCAAGTACGATGCAATCATGGCCGGCATGTCGATTACCGACAAGCGCAAGAAGGTCATCACATTCTCGCGCAGCTACGCAGCGACGCCGGCCAAGTTCGTGGTTCCCGAGAAGAGCGCGATGGCGAGCTTCAAGGCGGGGCTCGAGGACATGAACCTCACCGAGGTCAGCGCCGATGAGAAAACGACCATCGACGAGATCGTGGCGCAATTCAAAGGCAAGACCATCGGTGTCCAGACAGCCACGACCCACGAGAATTTCCTGCGTGAATACCTTGGCAACAACGTCACCATTCGCACCTATGACACCCAGGAGAATCTGGACCTCGACCTGCAGGCCGGCCGTGTCGACAGTGCACTCGCGTCGATGAGCTATTGGGTGCCGCTTTTCGAGACCGACAAGGGTAAGGGCATGAAAATGGTCGGCCCGGGCATGACCGGCGGTCCGTTCGGCGCCGGTGTTGGTGTCGGCATCCGGCAGAAGGATCAGGATCTCGCCGATATGTTCACCAAGGCGATCAACGAGGCCATTGCCGATGGCACGGTCAGCAAGCTGGCCATCAAGTGGTTCGGCTTCGACGCTTCATCAAAGCAGTAAATCCTGAACGCAGACGCTGCCGTCCTGTCGCCCGATAAGGCGGCAGGACGGCGTGCGTCGTTCAGGCGGCAGTCCGTAAGCGACGCGTTCAATGGATTTCACGCTGCTGGTGCTCGGCGATGGCGGCTGGGGCGACGAGATGCTGCTCGGTGCCCTCATGACCATGGCGGTTGCGGTCTGCTCGTACCTGCTCGGCATCGTCATCGGAACGCTTTTCGCGTCGTTGAAGCTGTCCGGATTCGCCGTGTTTCGCTATGTCGCCGATTTCTACACGACCGTAATACGCGGCATTCCGGAGCTCCTGGTCATCTACCTCGTGTTCTTCGGCGGGGGCACGTTGCTGAGAAAAATCGCTTCCGGCGTTTTCGGTTACGAGGGGTACATCGATCCGCCGTTATTCGTTACCGGTATGGTGTGTATCGGACTGAGCGCCGGTGCCTACAATACCGAGGTGATTCGTGGCGCCGTGCTGGCGGTACCTGTCGGGCAAATCGAGGCCGCCAAGGCCATCGGCATGAGTAGAGCCAAGCGCTTCTGGCGCATCCTCGTGCCTCAGGTGTCGCGGTACGCGCTTCCGGGGCTCGGCAATGTATGGCAGCTGACGCTCAAGGAGACCTCGCTCATCTCGGTAATCGGTCTCGTTGAAATCATGCGGAGCGCCGCCGTGGCCTCCGGCTCTACCAAGGAGCCGTTCACCTTTTATCTGGTAGCTGCGCTTCTTTATCTGGGACTCACCTCGATAAGCAACCGTGGATTTCTGCGTGCCGAGGCGTGGGCCAGCAAGGGTGTGAGGTACAGCTGACCCATGAATTTCGAGCTCATGGCGGAATCCTTTCCCGATCTGATCTCGGGCATTCCGATCACCTTGTCGCTGGTGGCGAGCTCGCTGGCGCTGGGCTTCGTATTCGCCGTCATTCTGGCGCAGATGCGCCTGTCAAAGCGCGTGCTGCTGTCGAATTTAGCCTACGGCTATGTTTACGTGTTTCGCAGCACACCGCTGCTGGTGCAGATATTTTTGATCTACTACGGCTCCGGCCAGTTCCGTGAGTCGCTGGAGAGTATCGGCCTGTGGTACTTCCTGCGCGAGCCCTACTTCTGCGCCGTGATGGCGCTGACGCTGAATACTGCTGCCTACACGAGTGAGATCATTCGCGGCGGCATCCAGTCGGTGCCCTGGGGACAGCTCGAAGCCGGACGCGCAGTGGGCATGTCGAGCGTGACGCTGTTTCGGCGTATCGTGTTTCCGGTTGCCATCCGCCAGGCACTTCCCGCCTACGGTAATGAAATCATTCTAATGGTGAAATCCACGTCGCTTGCGAGCACCATCACCATCCTCGAGGTGACAGGTATTGCCAAGAAGATCATCGCCGCGACCTTCGCCCCCATGGAGGTGTTCATAATCGCCGGAGCGATCTACTTGAGCATCAATTTCATCGTCACCCGCGCCGTTCAATGGATAGAGGTGAGGCTCTCGCCGCAGCTCCACCGCGAGCGCCTCGCCTCCGGCAAGCCCAAGGCCGACCAGGTGCTCGCCCACTGAGCCGGGCCGCAAGTTTCGCAAACGAAAGACTCCGCTAACGCATCCGCTGCCGCCCGAAAGCTGCGGGAGCACGGGTTCGCGCTCGTCCTGCCTTCCACGCGCAACCGGCCGCACGCTCGCCGCATGGTAAGGCGGCGAGCCGGCGCGTCGCAGGGCGGCGAATCTGGCTGTCCCGGACCGCAGAATGGCGCTGCAGGACAGGCGCGCGACCTCGTCACCCGGTAGCGTTCAAGGCCGAGTGGCGGGGCCCCACGGCTTCGCCGCCGGAGGGCGCACGGGCGGTCCGCGCGCTCGGGTCGCGGGCGGCTTGCCTCTGACAGGGAGAATTTAATGCTTATTCTGACGAGGAAAATCGGCGAGGAGATCGTGATCGGGGAGAATATCCTGGTGAAGGTCCTCGGCGTGCGCAGCGGACAGGTCAAAATAGGCGTCCAGGCCCCACGGGAGCTGCCTGTGCACCGCCAGGAAGTCCTCGAGCGCATCAGATCGGGGGACGCTGGCCCCGATGCCGGAGCGCCCGACCAGGCGTGCCGAAGCCCGGCGTGCGGCAACTGAGCGAGCGCCTACGACCGACCCACGAGCGACTATACTTGTAAGCCTGTAACCCCCCGGCCCTGCGCGGGCCATGAGAAGCTGAGGGATCCTAGCCGATGCGAATGTTGCGTAACGTGGGGCTGCTGGTGGCGTTGCTGGCGGCCTCGCCCGTGCTGATACAGGCAGACACCCTGACCCTGGGGCCACTCGGACCGGCTGCCGAAGGGCCGAAGCGGGGGTCGACCATGGCCGACGTTCAGGCCAGCATGGGGCCGCCCGCGAGCACCTCGGGGCCCGTGGGCGAGCCGCCCATCACGGTGTGGTACTACCCGAAGTTCAACGTCTACTTCGAGTACGACAAGGTGCTGCACTCGGTCGAGCCGCGCTGAGGTCGGCCGGCGCGGTCTCGGGCTCCGCCGCTCCTCAATTCAATTCGCGCAAAAGCCGGAATCCGGTGCGCTCGTCGGCGCCGCCGTCGTGGCCGCGCGAGAAGGCCACGCTGCAGCGGGCCGCCATGTCCGAATAGGCGCCGCCCCGGGCCGCCAGGCCGTCTCCGTCCACCACCCATTCCTGGGCATTGCCGGCCGGATTGACGACCCCCCAACCGTTCTCCTCGCCGAAGGTGACGCTGACGAGCGATCGGCCCATGGGCGTGCCGAGAGAGACGCGTCCGTCCCGGGCCGCGAGCACGCCGCTGCCGATGTCGACCTTGCCGCTCGGCCGGCAGTTGATGCCCCGTGTGGCGCGCTGTCCGCCACCACCGGCCGCATGCTGCCACTCGTCATCGCTCGGCAGCCGGTAGACGATCCGCTCGCCGCTGCTCGCGCTTGCCTGCTCGGACAGCCAGCGGGCGAAGCGCTCGGCTTCGCGGCGGGTCACGCCGGTGATCGGCAGCCGGTTGTCCTCGGCATCGAGGGGACGGCACTCGCCGCTGCGCTCGCAGAAAACGTTGAATTCGGCGATGGACGTTTCGTATTTGCCTATGGCATAGGGCCTGGCGACTTTTCCGCCGTTCGGCACCACCACCAGCCGCATGCCCTCGAGACCGCCCGCGAGGAGGTCGTAGCAGATACCGTCCCGATCGCGGCCTTTGCCGGCCAGCGCCGTGGTGCATTCTCCCGGGCGTGGTTCGCGGTACGCCAGGGGACGAAACGCCGGATTGTCCGACCACAATTTCCGCACGGCGGCATAGGCGGCGCGCTGGTCGGACTCCCGGGCGAGTGATCGCTCCCGCACCCCCTTCACGTAAGTCTCGTAGCCTCGCTCGGCCCTTTCCATGCGTTCTGCCAGCGCGCGCTCGAGTTCCGCGATTTCCGGGCGGCGGGTATGAAGTTTTCCCGCCTCGTCGAGGGATGCGCGGGCCGCGTTCAAACGCCCAGCTTCGATGTGCTTGCGGACTCGGGCGATTTCCCGGGGCGGGAGCCTGTCCAAGAGCGCCGAGATGACTCGATTCTCCGGAAGAGCGACCAGAGCTGACGCGATGTAGTCGTGAGCGGCCAGGTCGTCCGTCGTGGCAAGCGAAGCGGCACGCCGCTCGACTGCCTTGGAGACCTCGCGCTCAACGCTGGGGGCGGATTTCGCAAACAGCGCACGCACGGCGTTGAGCTCCTGGCGCAGCCTCTCGCCATCCAGGGTCGGCCCGCTTGTCTGGGAGACGAGGCGTGCGGTCACCAGGCCGACGAGCTCCTCTCTTACGGCATCGTGCTCATCGGGATAGCGAGCCTCGTGATCGGCGATAGCGGTGCCGAGAGAGGCTACGTCGAGTGCTGCGGAGGATTCGATCGCCTTCATAAGCGACGTGGTCAGTGCCGTGCGATCGCGCTCGTCGCGGTACTGCGTGAGGACCTTGCGGATCTCCGGTCCCGGTGAGATCGCGTGTGCGCGCTCGAGCAGGCGCACGGCGGAATCCAGATCGCCTGCCGCGCGGCTTTGCGCGGCTCTTTCGAGGAAAGCTTGCGCAACCGCCGGGGTGGCAGATTCGACGATGAACGGATCGTCCTCTGGCAGCTCGGCTTGCAGCGCCTGCAGGGCACGGGCTGCATCATCGAGCCTTCCGGCCGCGGCGTGCGCCAGCAATGCGGCGCCGGCATCGGAAATGGGGGCGTCGCGCCGTTCGTGCTGCCGTTGCTCGAGAACGGTCTGCTGCGCTTCAACCAGCATCTGGTCGACCTCATCGAGCTCCGGCGCGTCGGCCAAATAGGCACGACCCTTGGTGACCATGGTGCGCGCTCGAATGTACTGCTTTGCTCTCGCAGCCTCTACCGCGCCGTCGCGGTAAAGCAGCATCATGGTTCTTCGTATGAGGCGGACTCCTGAGCCTTCGTCGCCGATCATCGCCAGCGATTCCTTGAACGCAGATTCGAATTTCGCTTCCCACTCCGGCGTCAGCAATGGTTGTCTGAGCGACTCGTTGATAACGGTGGCACGTCGCGCGAGCTCATTACGCCTCGAAGCGCTGGCTGGCGGGCTGTAGTTGTTGGCTCTAAGCAGCGAATCGAGCCTTTCTCGTTGGCTCGCGACGTATGCAATCTCGAAAAATCTGGCGAAATCCACCAGCAGATCTTCAGCCTTCTGCCACTGTTGTGTAGCCAGAAAAGCATCGTATTCCGACACGAAGATCTGTTTCAGTTGCCAGCGCAGATCATTCAGCATGGAGTCGCCCGGACGCAGGCTCGCCAGCATCATCAGGTCGCCCTGCATGCGCCGGAAATCCACGAGTGAGCGCAGCGCGTCTCGCTCCTGCTCGAGGCGTGCGCGCAGCTCGATGGCGAGATTGTCCTGGCGGTGGTGCTCCAGTCTTGCCGCCAGCTGCTCACGCAGCTGGGCAATTACGGGGTCGTTGGGGATGAATTCGCCGGCCAGCTCGACAACCAGCTTTGCCCGCATCAGATCGCCTGCGTCGATGGCCTGGCGGATCTGGCTGACGAAGGCGTCCGCGAGCCGATGATCCTTGAGCGCGGGATTCTGCGGATCCAGCACCAGAATCTGCCTCAATACCTCGCCTACGCTTTCCCAGTCATTGTCCGTGGACACCTGAAGATCAGCCAGCAAAGTATTGTATGCCTCTATGAGACGATCGAGTTCCCGGCTGCGACGCTCTATCAGCTCGGTTCGCATTGTCAACACTCTGGCGGAATTCGGATACAGCTCGCTCAGGGTCGTGACGAGCTCCATCGCCGCATCGTAGTCGAGGCGTCCTTCCATCGGATTGAATGCGGTATCGATGCGCTGTTGGTAGTGGAGGATGATGACCTCGCGGGCCCGCGGATCGTCGCGAATGTCGATCTGCCAATCGGCATCGAACGGGCGGATCAGACTCAATGCCTCGCGTATGCTGTGACGGTCGGCTTTCTCGATATGCTCTATCACGGCGTTTCGGGTGCGGGCATCCCTGAGCACGTCGCGACGCTGCGATTCGGACTCGAGCGCTTGGATCATCTCGAGCCCCTTTGCAATGTTCTCTACGCCTCCCGTCTCGAGCACGTTGATGATCGCCTCGTTTTCCTCACTTCGAACGAAGTCCCTGATCTGTGCGTAGGCGAGAGCAGCAATAAGGACTACAGCGACCATGGACGCGGCGATTGCGTATAGGCGTCGATTATTCTTGCGCTGGATATCGTCGACGAATTGCTCGACCGACGCAGTACGCGACTCGCGATCGAGAGCGAGCGCCTTCGCGAGTCCGCGATTCTGACGCTTCGAGAGCTTCGGAATGGGCTCTGGCACCAGGCCCTGCTCACGGGCGCGGGGCCCGCTCATCTTGTCGTAGGGGTGCCGTCCCGTGAGCAGCTGATAGGCCATGATACCGAGAGCGTAGATATCGTCGCGTGGGTCGGGCTCGAGACCCTCGAACATCTCCACGGTGGCGTAAGCCGGAGTGATGGCGCCAAGCTCGGCAGGATCGAAGAGTGTCGTGACGCCCTCGGCGTCTATCTTGGTTTTGGAAGCGCGCGCGATACCGAAGTCGAGCAGTTTGACTGTCCCGTCCTCGGTCAGGAAGCAGTTTCCGGGTTTGAGATCCGAGTGCACCAGGCCGTTGTGATGCGCGTAAGCGAGGCCGGCGGCGAGCTGCTGGATGATGGACATGGCTTCCGTTTCGCTGAGACCGCCCTCGGGAATATTGTGTATGAAGTCTTCGAGCGTCTCGCCTTCGAGCAGATCCATGGACATGAAAACAGTGCCGGAATCGGTGTCGCGGTCGAAGCTGAATACGGTGGCGACGTTCGGATGGGCGAGGCGCTGCTGCTTGGCCGTCTCACGCTGCAGCGCGACGAAAGCATCCGGATGCTGCTTGAAGTCCCTTTGCAGAAGCTTGATGGCGACGTAGGGATTGCGATCCTTGGCCTCTTCCTTGAGCAGGTCCTTTCCTTTCCATACCGCGCCCATGCCGCCCTCGCCGAGCTTCGACAGCAGCTCGAATCGGCCGCGCAGTCGGTCACCCGCGCTGAGCTCGCGCGCCTCGCCGGGGGAAGGTACGGCAGAACCGCCGGTGGTGGTGATCGCAGCACGGGCCTCGGCCTCGCCAGGCGTCTGGTCATCGATTGCGGTGTTTCCAGCGCGCANNCATCGGCGATATGGCAGAGTCGGCGCCGGCGCCGCCGTGGTGGCGGTCAACCTTTGCGAGCAGCGCCCGGTGCACTTCGCGTGGCAGGCCCTTGCCGCGGGCCGCGTCGAGCAGGGCGGTGATTTCCTGTGCGCTGCCCGGCGCTTCGCGAAGGCGTGCCTCGACACCGGCCTCGAGCGCTTCGAAGCCAATCTCACCTCGACCAAAAGCGTCGAGCAGTGATTGCAGATGCGGCATATCGTATCGCGGCATACGCGGGTTCGTCAGCGCAATGATAGCGTGTCGGAGCCACGCGGGTCTGCGGACCGGGTCCCACCGGCGCGCTCTGACGACGGGACTCGCGGGCGTATTGTCGACATTCCACGGCCAGCTGTCGTAAGGTTCCGCCTGGCCACGGGCGAGCACTTGGCGTTTGCTCTGGGACAGGAGATCGGGTCATGACGATGGGCAACCGCCTCGAATTCTTTTTCCTAAATCTGGGACACTTCTACGATCATCTATTTATTCTCATATACGCAACGGTGGCCGCCCTGGTGCTGCCAAGCGCCTTCGACATGAGCTACGGGGAGTTGATCATTTATGCGACGCCCGGGTTCATCGCTTTCGGCGCCTTTGCCCTCCCGGCCGGATGGCTCGCGGACCGCTGGAGTCGGCGAGGGATGATGATCATTTTCTTCATCGGTCTCGGCATCAGCGCCATGCTCACCGGCCTCGCGCGCACGCCTCTCGAGATCGGAGCCGGATTGTTCCTCGTCGGCATGTTCGCCGCCATCTACCACCCTGTGGGTATCACCATGGTGGTCGAAGCACGCCCCGTCAAAACCGGCGTGGCGCTCGGCATTAACGGTGTCTGGGGTAACATGGGGGTCGCTTGCGCGGCCATCGTCGCCGGCTCGCTCATCGATCTTTCCGGTTGGCGTGCAGCGTTTGTCGTGCCCGGCGTCACGTCCGTGGCCACGGGCATTGCCTATGCGCTGATGTGCCGCTCGCACGCACGCTCGGGAATCGCCGCCAGCGCTGGCAGCAAGCGTGAGCCCGTCGTGCTCGACAAGCGTCTACTCGTCAAGATCTTCGTGATCATTGCGCTGACGACGACACTCGGCAGCTACATCTTTCAGTCCATGACTTTCTCACTGCCGAAGATTCTCGAGGAACGCCTGAGCGACGTATTCACGAGCGCCACCGCTGTCGGCGGCTCGGCATTCTTGGTTTTCGCGATCGCTTCGATGGCGCAGATCCTGATTGGTCATCTGGTGGACCGACACTCAATCCGCACGGTGTTCGCGTTCGTCGCCGGGCTGCAGGTGCCCGCCTATCTGCTGGCCGTGGGATTGAGTGGGGTACCTGTGATTATCGGTGCGATTGCCTTCATGTTGCTCGTCTTCGGTCAGATTCCCATCAACGACGCTCTGCTCTCGCGCATCACCACACCCGAGTACCGCAGCCGCATCTACGCCGTGAAGTTCGTTCTGAGTTTCAGCGTCGCCGCGGCGGCCATACCGCTCGTCGCCTTGCTCCACGAGACGACCGGCTTCGACGGGCTGTTGACAGCGATGGCGGCTGTCGCCGGCATCATATTTTTGTGCGTTCTCGGCCTGCCGCGCATCGGCGTGACGGCAGCACCCACGGTGAAGTCACCCGCGTGAGCCGATCCCATCGGTGCTGACGCTCTACGACAACCTGGATTCGGGCAATGCCTACAAGGTTCGACTGGTGCTCGCGCATCTTGGCCTGCCTTTCACGCGCGTCGAGCTGGACACGGACAAAGGTGCGACGCGAACGCCGGAGTATCTGGCCAAAAATCCAAATGGCAAAGTGCCTGCGTTGGAGCTCGAGACGGGTGATGTGCTCTGGGAGTCCAACGCAATCCTCTTTTATCTCGCCGAAGGATCGACGCTGCTGCCGGAAAAGGCGCTCGACCGCGCGCGTGTGCTGCAGTGGATGTTCTTCGAGCAATACAGCCACGAGCCTTATATCGCTGTATCCCGCCACGTGCTCAAGCATCTGGAGCTCACCGACGAGCGCCGCGCTCTGGTCGCCTCGAAGCGCGAGCCGGGTTACCGGGCGCTTGGCGTAATGGAAGCTCATCTGACCGGTCGATCCTTTTTCGTCGCCGAGCAGTTCAGCATCGCCGATGTGGCCTTGTATGCATACACCCACGTGGCGGAGGAGGGCGGTTTCGAGCTGACGGATTTTTCCGCCGTTCGAAGCTGGCTGGGGTGCGTCAGTGCCCAACCAGGACATGTCCCCATTACCCAAGGGTGAATAGCACATCACGAACCTTCCATTCTGGCGGGAAGCGGTTGTTTCCTGCACACGGTTGCTGCATCGTAGCCATCGGAAGAGGGTGAACCCATAAAGCGGCCGCTATACTCGGCGGTATCGAGGCGCCCGGCATATGGGCGTCGGACTATTCGCAAACTCGAACTATCCGGTTAGAGAAATGGAAGATCAGATCATCAGTGACACGGGCGTCGTCGAGCAGCCCCGTTACGTCGGCTTCTGGGCGCGTTTTCTCGCCTTCCTGCTCGACAGCATTTGGATAACCATTGTGCTTGCACCGGTGCTGCTCTTGCTGTTCGGTGAGGAGTTCATGGCGATGGTCGAGTCATCCGCGAACGGCGCGGCTTCGATAGGGGTCGTCTCCGGATCCGATGCTTCCGTCAATCTGGTGGTGAAACTGTTACTGTCCGCGCCGTTTATCATCGGCTTCTGGCTCTGGAAATCGGCCACGCCCGGGAAGATGCTGCTATCGGCGGAGATCGTCGATGCGAAGACATTGGCCAAACCCGGCACGGGCCAGCTCATCATTCGCTACATCGGGTATTTCATTTCCCTCATCCCTTTCGGCCTCGGTTTTCTGTGGATCGCCTTCGACAGGCGCAAGCAGGGCTGGCACGACAAGATAGCGGGCACCCTGGTCGTCAAGCGCTAGAACGCGGCCGGCACGACGTTTTTCGATGGTTCACAGCGAATAGGGCGTCATGGTGCATTCCCCTGAGCTCGTCGACATCGGCGCTAATCTGAGTCACGACAGCTTTCGTCACGATCTCGAGCAGGTTCTCGAGCGGGCCCGGACAGCCGGCGTCGCACAGATGATCGTCACGGGTGCGAGCGAAACCGAGAGTCTGGCCGCCCATGACATCGCCGCCACGCATCCCGGCGTGTTGTTCTCGACCGCCGGAGTGCATCCGCACCTCGCCAGGGAATGGACCGGCACGACGCGCGGTGTGCTGAGCGAGCTCGCACAATCGCCCGTCGTAGTCGCCGTCGGCGAGGCCGGCCTCGACTTCAACCGGGATTTCTCCCCACGCGCGGCGCAGGAGCGGGTCTTCGAAGAGCAGCTCGAGCTCGCGGCCGATCTCGCCATGCCTGTGTTCATGCACGAGCGGGACGCGCACGAGCGATTCGTGGCGATCCTGAGCGGATACCGTGCACGGCTCGGTGGTGCTGTTATTCATTGCTTCACCGGAAACGCGCAGGAGCTCGACCGTTATCTCGAGATGGATCTGCACGTGGGCATCACCGGCTGGATTTGCGACGAGCGGCGCGGCACCCACCTGCGCGAGCTGGTCTCGCGCATTCCCCAGGAGCGTCTCATGCTCGAAACCGACTCGCCGTATCTTTTGCCGCGGGATCTGCAGCCGCGCCCGAAGAGCCGCCGTAACGAGCCGATGTATCTCGCGCACATTCTCAAGGTGATAGCCGCGTGTCGTGGCGCCGATCCCGAGGAGCTCGCCGTTGCGACGACCCGCAACGCCCGCGCTTTCTTCGGCCTCGAGGCGCGGTGAGCGCAGCGGCGCGACTCGGGCCTTTACAGGCCTGCCAGATGCCCTGTCTTCACGTAGAGCGTGCAGCCCTCTTCGCTGAAGGGACGGTGGCGACTGCCGTCGGGAAAGCGTAACCAGGTCCCCTGGGCGTAGCTTCCGGCTTCATCGGCGAGGCGCCCGGCAATGACGTAGATCTCCTCGCCGCCGGGATGTTCGTGCTCGGGCACGCGCGTGCCGGGGGCCAGACGCACCAGACGCATGCACTCGGGATACCCGGGCTCTTCGTAAAGCGGCAGGACCTCCCGCCCGGGGATGTCGCTTTGCTGCCACGCGCCGGGCGCGCTCTCGACGACGCGGCGGCCGCGGCCGGCGCCCGGAAACTGGCGCAGCTTCACCAGCAGCACGCAGCCGCCGTCGGAGCGCGGCGCGTGTCGGAAACCGTCCGGGTTCAAGAGGTACGTGCCGGCGGGATAGCTGCCGTGCTCGTCGGCGAAGGTTCCTTCGAGCACCAGGATCTCCTCACCGTCCGGGTGCTCATGGGGTGGGAACCGGCTGCCCGCGTCGTAACGCACAATGGAGCTGACCCGACCGCTCTCGGCATGGCCACGCAGCTCGAGCCTCTTGCGCCGCACGCCCGCCCCGGGGCTCGGCTGCCACGCCATGGCGGCCGTGTCGACCACCACGGGCATGGAGAAATCCGCGTTCAAAGCGGGCATCGTCGCAGCGCTCCTGGAGAAGTTCGAACAGGACCGTGGCGGATCCTAGCCGCTCGGGCGCCGCGCGGCGAACCCGCGCGCGGTCCTTGATTCGCGCGGCGTGCTCCGGGACCATTGTGGTGTCGTCGGTGCGGCCATTGGCGCCCGCCGCCAGAGGCGCACGACCGAGGTCCGATGTCCAGCCAGATTTCTCGATCGACCGTCGTCTTTTCCTGCCTGGGGCACCTGTACATCCATCTGTGCACGGCGTTCTTCTTCGTCATCGTGCTCTCGCTGGAATCGGTCTGGCAGCTGCCTTACCACGAGCTCATCGAGCTGTGGACGCTGGGCTCGCTGATGGTGGGCGTCGTGGCCCTGCCGGCCGGCATGCTCGCAGACCGGATCGGCTCGGCGCGCATGATGGTCGCCTACTTTCTCGGCATGGGAGGTTGCGCCATCGCCGCGGGCCTCGTGCAGACACCCACGGCGCTGCTGTGGTGCCTGACCGGTATCGGCGTATTCGCAGCCATCTACCATCCGGTCGGTATCCCCTGGCTGGTGCGCAACGCCGGCAGCCGGCGCGGCAAAGCACTCGGCTTCAACGGCATCTTCGGATCTCTGGGCACGGCGCTCGCCGGCGTGGTGGCCGGCGCGCTCATCGACACGTCCGGCTGGCGCGCGGCCTTCATCGTTCCGGGTGCCGTCAGCGTGCTCACCGGCATCGCGCTGCTCGCCTTCATGGCGAGAGGTGCGATCGACGACAGGGTCGTGCCTTCGGGTGAAGAGGAGAGTGTGAGCCGCAGCGACATGTGGCGGGTTTTCGCCATACTGGTGACCACGATGTTTCTGCTGGCGCTGGTTTACCAGAGTATCCAGACATCGCTGCCCAAGCTCATGGAGCTTCGCCATCAGGGACTGGCCGGCGAGGGTGTGCTCGGGATCGGTCTGCTCGTTGCAGCGGTTTACACCGCCGCTGCGTTCATGCAGATCATCGGCGGTCATCTGGCGGATCGTTATCCCCTCAAGCCGGTTTACGTGGGTGCGCTGCTGATACAGGTGCCGACCCTGTGGCTCGCAGCGAGTCTCGGCGGAGTGCCGCTGCTCATTGTGGCGATCATCATGGTGATGGCTGGGGTCGGCGCACTTCCCGCCGAGAACATGCTGCTCGCGCGCTACGCCCCGCAGTCCCGCCACGGGCTGGTTTTCGGCGTCAAGTTCGTCCTTGCTTTTGGCGCGGCGCCGCTCGCGGTGCAGCTGGTCGCGCTCGTTACGGAACGCACCGGTGAATTTTACTGGCTGTACGCGCTGCTGGCGGCATTTGCGCTGGTGGCCATGTGCGCCGCTCTGATGCTGCCGAGTGAGCAGCGTATTCCCGCGGTTCGGCCGGCGGGTGCCGACTGAAAACGTTTACCGGGCCGCGCAGGGCCCGGAGGAGACAACATGACCGCAAAAGTCAGTGACATCATCGAACAGTTTCCGAAGCTCCTGCGATTGCGGCAGGGCGATGCGGCTACGGAGTTCTCGCGGCCCCGGTCGCCGTCTACCGCGGAGCCCGGGTGTATTCTATTCATCAACGATCGCCGACTCATCGAGGATGCCGTGCGCGCTCCCGCTTCGGTGCTGGTCGTCAACGATGGCGACTGCGACCACGAGGCGCTGGAGGGCGCACCGCAGACGTTGCTGCAAAGCCCGAATCCGGAGCTCGCGCTCGCCCTCGTAGCCCAGGCTTTCTTTCCCGTTACCGCCAGCAGGGAAGGATTCGACGGCAGCCGTATTCACGCGTCGGCCGTCATCTCCGAGTCCGCGGATATATCCGATGACGCCATCATTGGTCCGAACGCCGTCATTGGATCGAATGTCCGCATCGGTCGCGGATGTATCATCGGCGCAAACACCACAGTGGAAGCAGACGCCGAGATCGGTGAGGGCAGCCACATTCACGCAAACGTATTCATTGCCCATGGAACAATCATCGGAAAGCATTGTGAGATTCATCCCATGACCTCAGTGGGCACCGAAGGCTACGGCTACGCTCACGACGAGCAGTTCAATCACTACCGGCACGTGCACTACGGCCGGCTGATCATCGAGGATGATGTTCACCTGGGCGCGTGCGTGAGCGTCGACCGCGGGCGCTTCTTGGATTCGGTCATCGGTCGCGGCACCAAGATAGATAACCATTGCCACCTTGGCCACAACACGCGTATCGGTAAGAACTGCCTTTTGACAGGCGGCTGCATGACCGCCGGAACGGCCACCATTGGAGACAATAATGTTTTCGGTGGACGCTCGAGCATCTCGGATCACGTCACCGTCGGCGACAACATGCAATTTTCCGCAGCGTCTGCGGTTTTCAAAGACATCAATCAGCCGGGTAAGGCATTCGGAGGACATCCCCTGCAGCCCGTCAACGAGCATCTGAAGTCCTACGCCAGCATTGCGCAGTTGCCGCGCATTCGAAAGGACATCACTCGAATCATGCGTAAGCTCGGCATGAGCTAGATTGACAGGTAGCCGGAAGCAACCCTACTCTGATGGCCATGTTGACGCGTGAGCAAATCGACAAATTCTGGTGTGACGGCTACCTGCTGGCGGAGAACGCCGTCTCGGGCGCGCAGCTGCGAAGGCTTCAGGACAGTATCGACCAATGGGTGGAGGAGAGCCGCGCCCACGACGCGCCCTTTGGCGAGCCGACGGTGGACGGACGAGCGCGCTTCGACATGGGCGAAGAGCACAGCGCCGAGCGGCCGGCCCTTCGCCGCATCAACAACCCGAGCGAGATTGACCCCCATTTCGAAGAGGTCATGCGCAATTCCGCAATGGTGGACATGGTTGCCGATCTCATCGGCCCCAACGTGAAATTCCATCACTGCAAGATCAATCTCAAGCTGCCCGGCTCGAACACCGTGGTTGGTTACCATCAGGATTTCTGCTACACGCCGCACACCAACGACGACATCGTCACCGCGTTGCTGATGCTGGGTGACGTCACCGCGGAGAACGGTTGCCTGATGGTCGTCCCGGGTTCTCACCGCGGGCCGCTGTACACGCTTTTCGACGGCGCCACGTTCACCGGTTTTCTCGACCCGGAGCAGGAGCGCGAGCTGAAGAAGCACGAGGTGGCGGTGACGGGGAAAGCCGGCGACGTGTGTCTGATGCACACGCGGCTCGTTCATGGCTCGCTCGCCAACGAGAGCGACTGGCCCCGCGGTCTGTTCATCTGTGTCTACACCGCGGCCGACGCCTTTGCGCTCGCGCGCAATCCGATGCCGAGCAGGCTCGAGGGCGTTATCGTCAGGGGCGAGCCGACGCGCGTCGCGCGCCTCATGCAGGCCGAGATCGAGCTTCCCGAGCAACCCAAGCTGGCTTCGTTTTTCGCCGTCCAGGGCCAGGCATCGGCCGGCTCCGATTGAGGGCGCGGCTCAGCCTTTGCTCTTGATGAAAGGGTAGATTCGGGTGATGTCGGCGTCCGCCGATGTCTCGAGAAATCTCCGCCACACCGCGGCCACTGCTCCGCTCACCGGGTCCGCGCCGCCGGACTGGGCGAGTCCCTCGCGATACAGGGACAGGTCCTTGTTCATTTGCGCGCAGCTGAAACCGGCGTCGTAGGTTTCGCTGAGGATGCGGTTGACGAACTTGTCGGACGTGGCGGTATTGCGGCCGGTGGATACGTTGAGGACGTCGAGCATGGTGGCGAGGTCGAGCCCCTGACTCGCGCCGAACGCGACAGCCTCGCTGGTCGCCGCCATCGCCGTACCGGAGAGGAAGTTGTTGAGCACCTTCATGGCCTGTCCCTGGCCCGGCTCGACGCCGACGTGAAAGGCGTTGCCGGTGAAGGCCTCCAGCATGGGGCCGAGCGCCTCGAAGGTCGCCGCCGGCGCCGCCACCATGATGGACACGGTCCCGGCACGGGCGCCGGCGACCCCGCCCGAGACCGGGGCGTCGACGTACTCGATGCCGGCCGCCGCGAGCGTGGCGTGGATGCGCCGCGCCCCGTCGATGCCGATGGTGGAGGTATCGACCACGCGGCGCGTGGCCGCCGAGGGCGTGGCGAGGAGGGCGTCGGCAACGGCGCCCACGACCGCAGCGTCCGGGAGACTCAGGACCACGAGCGAGGCCTCGGCGGCGACCTCCGCCAGCGAGCCCGCCAGGCTTGCGCCTGCGGGCGCACGCTCCCGCGTGCCGGCCGCGTCGTATACGATGAGGGGCCACCCTGCTGCGGCGAGATTGGCTGCCATGGGGGCGCCCATGTTGCCGAGACCGATAAATCCGATGGGCCTGTCATTCATGAGCCGTTCGCCTTTCGCAATGGAGGTTCAACCCTCTTTTTCTCCGTTAAAGCGCCGATGCGTGCATAATGCTGTCTTCCCGCGCGGACGACAAATCATGGCCGGAAATGCGCGATCACGCCCCGCGACCGCCGCCGATCTGCCGGCCGTGGAGGCGCTGCTCGCGGCCGAGGGTCTGCCGACGGGCGGGGTGGGGGAAATTCTCACGCATTTCCGGGTGATGGAGGATGGGCACCGTGTCATCGCCGCCGCCGGCATCGAGCCGCACGGTGTCTCGGCGCTGCTGCGCTCGGTCGTCGTGGCGCCGGAGCACAGAGGCCGCGGTCTCGCGCGCCGGCTCAGCGAGGACATGCTGCGCCACGCCCGAGAGCTCGGCTGCGAGGCGCTTTACCTGTTGACCCTGGATGCCGAAGGCTACTTCGCCGAGCTCGGATTCACTCGCATCGAACGCGATCAAGCGCCAGACGCGATCCGCACCTGCCGGCAGTACCGCGAGCAGTGTCCCGACACCGCGGTGCTCATGCGCCTCGCCTTGTGACGGAGCCCCGCCGGTCCATGTCGAAACCCATCGTCGTTCTCAACCCCAACTCGAGCCAGTCGGTGACCGATGCGTTGAGCGTTTCGCTGGAAGCGCTGCGTTTCGCCGGCGGACCGCCGATTCGCTGCGAGACTCTGGCGTGCGGACCGCCGGCCATCGAGACCGATGAGCACGTTGCGGCGGTGATCGAGCCCGTATGCGGGTATCTTCGGCAACACGAGGATGACTGTGGCGCTTTCGTGATCGCGTGCTTCAGCGATCCCGGGTTGCGCGAGGCGCGCAGTGCGTGCGCGCGGCCGGTATTCGGTATGGCGGAATGCGGCCTGCTGGCAGCGCTCGCCCATGGTCGCAGATTCGGCGTCATCTCGATTCTCGAATCATCCCTGGCGCGGCACATGCGGTACATTCGCGACCTGGGGATCGAGAAACGCCTGGCCGCTGATCTGGCGCTCGGCCTTGGCGTGCTCGAGCTCGAAGATCACCGCGTCGCCCTCGATCGCATGACCGCCGTCGGCGCGCGCTTGCGCGACGAGCACGGCGCCGATGTCGTCGTCATGGGTTGCGCCGGCATGGCTGCGCTGCGCGGGCGACTGGAAGACGCGCTCGAGATCCCCGTCATCGAGCCCGTTCAGGCGGCGGTCGCCATGGCCATGGGGGCCGTTGCAGCGGTTGAGCATCAAATTCCAACAAGGAGCAATCAGTGAGCGACGCGTTTAAGAGCATGAGCAATGTCGATGGACACATCACCCCGACCGCAGAGGCGCGTGTGCCGGTGCTCGATCGCGGTTTCCTCTACGGGGATTCGGTTTACGAAGTCTTCCGCACTTACTCGGGCGTGCCGCTCTTTTACGACGAGCATTGGAAGCGAATGGAGAACTCCGCTCGACTCGTTTACATGCACATAACGCAGAGCTACGACGAGATAAGGGAGGAGATACGGCGAACGGTGGAAGCGACGTCGGCCGGCTCGCTTTCGAAAGACGTGTATGTGCGCTACGTCATCACTCGCGGGGAGGGTCCGGTCGATCTCTACCCCAATCCCGATCTGCGCACGCGGTTCGTCATTATCGTCAACGCGGTGCCCGAGTGGCCGGCGGAATTCTACCGGGTCGGTATGAAGGCGGCGATTCCTGCGGTACGCCGTAATCCCACCGATGCCCTGGATCCGAACATCAAGGGCGGAAACTATCTCAACAATGTCATCGCGATCACCCAGGCGCGTGAGTTCGGCGCCGACGAGAGCATCATCCTCAATCGCGACGGCTACGTCACGGAAGCCTCCAACAGCAATGTCGTCTTCGTCCTCGACGGCGATCTGGTCACGCCGGGCGCCGCGGCAGGCAATCTACGCGGTATCACCAAGAAAGCGGCCCACGAGGCCTGTGCGATGCACGGCTTGACGCTCGGCGAGCGCGACGTGCATGCGAGCGATCTCGAGCGCACTACCGAGTGCTTCGTGACCAGCGCCACCCGAGAGGTCATGCCCATCGTCAGTCTGCGTCTCGACGACGGGCGCATCGTCGAGTACCCCGCGGGCGGCGGCGAGATAACCCGCAAGGTCGCTGCCTACTACAAGGAGTACCTGAGGGAGCACATCAAGCAGAACGCGTCGCTCAGCCTGTGGTGAAGGCCGATGTCGAGGCTTGTGAGAGACAGCATCCGCTGTCAATTTTCGCGCCGAAGCATTAGTTTGGCGCTGGCGGTCCGCCACCCGGGAGTGCGCTCATGACTGACCCTTACGCAGCATTCGACTCGTTGAAGTTCGATCGTCCCGCCGAGCGTGTGCTGCGCATCCGACTGGACAATCCAGGCAAGCTCAATGCAGTGGACGCGCGCGCACACCGCGAGCTCGCCGACGTCTGGCGCGCGGTGGATGCGGACACGGAGGTTTCCGCGGTGATTCTGACCGGAACCGGAGACGCCTTCTCCGCGGGCGGCGACTTCGAGGTGCTGGAGTCTCTCACCAGTGATCAGGAAACGCGCCTCGCGGTGTGGAAGGAGGCGCGCGACATCGTCTACAACGTCATCAACTGCTCGAAGCCCGTCATTTCCGCCATTCGCGGGCCGGCCGTCGGGGCGGGTCTGGCGGCGGCGCTGGTAGCCGACATCAGCGTGGCGTCGAAGACCGCGCGCTTCATCGACGGACACACGCGCCTCGGTGTGGCGGCGGGGGATCACTCGGTCATCGTCTGGCCGCTGCTGGTGGGCATGGCCAAGGCCAAGTACTACCTGCTCACCTGCGAGCCCCTGGACGGCGCGGAAGCCGAACGCATCGGCCTCGTGTCACTTTGTGTCGAGGACGAGGCCCTCGATCAGACCGCACTCGATGTCGCTACCAAGCTCGCGCGCGGGGCCCCGACCGCCATCCGATTCACGAAGTACGCGCTCAACAACTGGCTGCGTCTCGCGGGGCCCGCCTTCGATGCATCGCTGGCTCTCGAGTTCCTCTGCTGGACCGGCGACGAGGTGCGCGAAGGGATCGACAGTCTGCGGGAGAAACGCAGGCCGGAGTTTCCGAAAGACTCGCCGGTCTGATGACTTGATTGCCATGCGCGGATTGTCCGACAAGGTCGCGCTCGTTACGGGCGCAGGCGGCGGCATCGGCGCCGCCATCTGCGAGCGTCTCGCGGAGGAGGGCTGCCGCCTGGCGCTTTTCGATCGTGACGCCGGTGCAGTGCAGACGGTCGGCGAAAGGATCCAGGCGCTGGGACGGCCGGCGAGCATGCACGTCGTCGATATCACCGACTACGCGGCCGTGGCCGATACGGTGGCGGCGATCGAGTCCGGGCACGGTGGCGTCGACATTCTGGTCAACAATGCGGGCTTCGATCGCTTCGCGAACTTTCTCGACACGACGCCGCAGCAGTGGGAGTCGATCATCGCCGTCAATCTCTACGGCACCCTCAACATGCATCACGTGGTGCTGCCGGGCATGCGCGATCGCGGCCGGGGCAGGGTGGTGAACATCGCATCCGACGCGGGGCGCGTCGGCTCTTCCATGGAAGCGGTCTACTCCGCCTGCAAGGGCGGCATCATCGCGTTCACCAAGAGCGTCGCCCGGGAGCTCGCACGAACGGGCATCCGCCTTAACGTGGTGTGCCCCGGGCCAACCGATACGCCGCTGCTGGCTAAATTTCTCGAGGCCGGCGAGGACGGCGCCAAGGTTCTCAAGGCGATGGAGCGCGCCGTGCCCATGAAGCGCATCGGACGGCCCGAGGACCTGACCGGCATGGTTGCGTTCCTCGCAAGCGACGACGCCGAGTACATCACGGGACAGGTCATCAGCGTCTCGGGTGGGCTCACCATGCACGGCTAAGCCGTCCGCGTCGCCTGTTCGCTCGGGCCGGCGCCACGCGCCGGCCAGTCGGGATCGAGATCCATCGTGACGCGGTACCAGTCCAGCCGCCGGGTGAGATACATGATCGCGGCGAGTATCGCGAACAGCGCCACGGCGCCGCTCAGCATCGCGTATTGCTCGGCTCTGAGGGTCACATAAAGGAAGGTGTAGAGACCGGCGAGCAGCGCGAGCATCGCAAGGGCACGCGATCGGTTTGCGAGAATACTGGTGCTGTAGCCCGCCACCAGGGCTGTCGACGCGGCTGCGCTCAGGGTGTAGGCAAGCGCGAAGCCCATGTGCTCTGACAGCGACAACAGCAGCAGATAGAAAAGACAGTTGGCGAAGCCGACGAGCAGATACTGGAAGGGGTGCAATCGCAGCCTGCCGAACACCTCGAACATGAAGTAGGCGAGGAAGCTCAGGCCGATGAAAAGGATCGCGTATTTGGCCGCGCGTGTGGATTTCTGGTAGGTGCTGACCGGCACGAAGAGGTTCACACCGAAGGCCGAGCCGGCAATGCGCGCCGCCGGGACCTCTCCATTGCGCCATTCCCCGGGATAGCTGCGGCCGAGATGCAATACCTTCCACTCAGCGCTGAAGCCCTTTTCGTCGATGTCGCGTCGGTCGGGCAAGTAGGCACCGGTGAAGCTCGGTGACGGCCAGGCGGATGTCAACACGACCTCGGTGCGGTCGCCGACGGGCAGAAAGGCGAGCCTCTCGGTGCCACTCAGCTTCAAGTCGAAGGCAAACTGGAATCCCGCAGGAGCGCCGCTCTCCATGAGCCCGTCCACCGGCGCGATGACCTGCGGGTCGAATCCCGGCACCTTCACACCGCCCGGCTCGAACGTGGCGTCGCCGATATTCGAGCGCAAGGTCACCGGATCCTTGATGCCGCGGGGATCGGCGACGGCAACGGAAAGGTAAGCCTCCTTCCAGTCGACCTCGCGGGGATCGATGCCGAGTCTGGCCAGATCCGGCCGAGAGAACCGGCCGTTGATTTTCAGATCCGCCACGTAGACCGGCACCTCGTAGATACCCCGGTAGCGCATCTGGGTGTCCAGCTGTCCGCGCACGCTCAAGTGCTCGGGAAGAAAGTGCGCGCGCGCCTGTCGCACCCGCTCGATGCCCTTGTCGTCGGTGTAAGCGACGCGGTAGGGCAGGGTGAGCACCGGACCGCCGAGGGTCTGCTCGCGACCCCAGGCATTCATGATGTCCTGCTTTGCGGCGAAATAAAGATGATTGCGCTCGTAGACGATGCTTTCGATCATGTGCATGGGAATGAGCAGAAGCAGGGCCAGAAAGGCGATGAACAGCAGCTTGACCGTCACCGACGCGCGCAGAAGTCGAAACAGCTCGGACATGGCCTCACCCTCGTGAACTCAAACCAACGGGGTAAGTACAGACGGGGTGGGTGGCGCAGCGAGAGCGAAAATCTTGCGAAAAATGGCAATCCAGGGAAATTCAGCCAGGCTCGAGCCCGGGCTCGCGCGGCTCCGGCTCGAGCTCCGCAATCACCTGGGCACCGAGCAGCACGATGATCGCAGCTGCCTCGAGGGTGAGCAGCAAGATCACGATGGTCGCGAGCGACCCGTACACGACGTTGACCAGCGACACGTTGCTGAACCACCAGAGCAGAACGCCGCGTACCAGCTCCCACAGTGTGGCGGCCACCAGTCCGCCGACGGCCGCGTGACGCAAACGGACCTGGGCGACGGGCATGAAACGATAGATGCCCGTAAACAGCAGCGCCAGGCTGAAGAAGCCGAATAGAGAAATCATGGCCGTATGGAGCTGCGATGCGGAGAAATGCCCCTCGATCAATGCGACCCTCGAGGTCGCAAGGTCTTGGAGAAGCGTCACCAGAGTCGCCTGCAGCAGCAGCCCGGCCCCCAGCAAGGTAACGAATGCGTACGGGATCACCGCGGATACCCACAGGCGCCGGCTGCCCTCGCGGTGCGAGAAGATGACCGCGAAGGCATCGTCGAGGGACCTAAAGGCCCAGGAGCTGAAGAAAATCAGCACGATGAACCCGATCCAGCCAATGAGATGACGTTTTTCGAGAAACAGCTGAACCTGCGCAGAGAGCATGTCGGTATGCCCTGGTATGAGCGAGCCAAACTCGGTTAGCACCAGCTTGGCGAGCCAGTTCTCGTCGTAGACATGGGAGAGAATGACGAGCAGGAACGCCAGCAGCGGCACCAGCGACAGCAGAGTGTTGTACGAAACGGCACTCGCCAGCAGCAGGCCCTTGTTAGCCAGAAAGCGGCTCAGCACCCGGCGCGCAAAGTGCGTGGCGGAGCGTATCGGCTCGGGGACTACGGAAGCGTCTGTCATGTGCAGCTCGGTGCTCGGCGTAGTTGAGCCGTGCAATCCTCAATGTAGCTGCCTGACGTAGATTTTCTAAGGAATTACGTCACATGTAGGGTGAGGCAGGCCAGCCGGTGGGACGATGACGCGGCCGTCATCGCCCGCGGCTGGCGACCGGATCGAGCCTTTCCAGGAGCTCGGCGAGCGATGCTGCTACCCGTCGAATGGGCGGGCTCCCCGGCTCCTCGAGAACCACCTGGCCGGTGTCGTTCTCCACGCTCAGCATGAGCTCTCCCTCGTCGGTGCAGGCGATGAAGATCGTGAGCGCCGCGCCGATGCGCTGCTTTGCCAGTGCATGACCGAGGATGTTCTCGAGGAGGCGCTCGAAATCCTCCTCGTTCCAGATCTGAATGAGCGTCACACCGCCTTCCTGCGCCTCGAGCTCCATGGGGCTGCCCCAGTAGCTTCCGTAAAAGGCCTTGATGTCCGGATGGATGGCGACATCGAGAGCGCGCTCGAGCCCGCTGAAGTCGGCAACACGCTCTCTCGGCTGAGGTTTCCAGCGGATCATGCCGCTCGCATCCGGCTCACCCACCTGGCACGCCGAGGGCCAGCGCGGGTCGTACTCCTGCACCGGCAGGGATGCGCCGGAACGTCGGCAGCTTTCCAGATAGCGGCCGATGAGCCTCTCCAGCGCCACCTTCGTCTCGTTTGCCATGGAACGTGCAGACGAGCGCCGCACTCAGAACGGCCAGACCCAGAGGATGGTGGGGATACCGACGACGACAATCAGCACCTCGAGCGGTAACCCCATGCGCCAGTAGTCGCCGAAGCGATACCCGCCAGGTCCCATGATCAGGGTGTTGTTCTTGTGCCCGATGGGCGTCAGGAAGGCTGCCGATGCGGCCACCGCGACCGCCATCAGAAACGGGTCGGGACTCACGTTCAATCGAACCGCGATGTCGACGGCGATCGGGGCCGCGATCACGGCGGTGGCGGTGTTGTTCATGACGTCGGACAGGGTCATCGTGATCACCATGAGCAGCACGAGCACCACGACCGCGGACTGACCCTGGGCGAGGCCGATGATGCCATCGGCGATGAGCGCGGTGCCTCCGCTCGCCTCGAGCGCGCCGCCGATGGGGATCATCGAGCCGAGCAGCACGATCACCGGCCACTCGATGGACTCGTAGAGCTGTCGGGGTGGCACGATACCCGAGAGGACCATGAACAAGGCGACGAGGGCGAGCGCCAGCGGCAGACTCATCATACCGGCGCTCGCCAGCACAATCGCCAATCCGAACACGCCGACGGCGAGCCCCGCCTTGTTCCTCTGAATCACCTGCAGGCCGCGCTCTTTGAGCGGCAGACAGCCGAGCCAGCTCACGGTCTCGGGCAGGCGCTCGTTGGGACCGAGTAGCAGCAGCACGTCGCCGGCGCGAAGCGTGAGCTTCCGCACGCGATCGCGGAATTTGCTGCCCTGGCGCGAGACGCCGAGCAGCGTCACCCCGTGCCGGTAGAGCAGCTTCAGGGACAGGGCCGAGCGATTCTCGATGCGTGCCCCTTCCGGAACCACCACCTCGATGAGCCCGAGATCGGTGTTCTCGAAGCCGCGCTTCTCGGTGTCGGGTCGCACGTACTCCAGACCGAGCTTGCCGACCAGCTTCTCGATAGCCTCCGGTCCCGCCTGGACGACGAGAATGTCACCCGCTTCGATGACCGACTGCCTGGCGAAGCCCGGCAGCCGCACGCCCCGACGCACCAGTCCGACCACGACGGCCTCCGCCTCCTCAGCATCCTCGTCGAGCTCCCGGACGCGCTTGCCGATCACCGGGCTGTCCTCGGGCACCTTCACCTCGGCGACGTAGTCCTCGAGGTCGAAAAGCTCCTTTGCGGTGTTGTGGCGGGTGCGCGCGGCCGGAACGAGCCGCCAGCCTACGAACATGACGAAGAGCACGCCGACGACGGCGCACACCCCGCCCACGGGCGCGAAATCGAGCATCCGGTAAGGTTCTCCGAGCGCCTCGTAACGGAACGCACCGATGATGATATTCGGCGGTGTGCCGATGAGCGTCACCATGCCGCCGACGATGGTCGCAAACGAGAGCGGCATGAGCGTCAGGGCGGGGCTTCGCTTGGCGTTCGATGCCGCCTGGATGTCCACCGGCATGAGCAGCGCCAGAGCCGCCACGTTGTTCATCACCGCGGAAAGGGCCGCAGCGACGCCGGCGAGGATACCGATGTGGGCCGTCACACTGCGCGAAGAGTCGACAACGAAGCGGGCAATCAGCTCGACCGCTCCGGAGTTCGAGAGCCCCCTGCTCACGATCAGCACCAGGGCGATGATGACCGTTGCCGGATGTCCGAAGCCGTCGAAAGCCTGGTCTCCAGGCACGACACCGGCGACCAGTGCGACCAGCAGGGCAGCGAAAGCGACGATGTCGAATCGCCAGCGGCCCCAGATGAGAAGTGCGAACACGACGCCGAGCAGCGTGAACAGAACGATCTGATCCTGTGTCATTAGGTTTGCGCCTCAACCCTCCCTTCGCACAACGCCGGCGACGTCTCGAAAGCCGGTCTGCGCCTCGGCGAGGAATTCCTCAACCTTTCGGCGGCATTTCCGGCCGGTATGATCCTCGACACCGGTGTGGGAATCCACCCCGGCGGGCCGTACCTCGAGAATCGCCCGCCTGACATTGTCGGGTCTGAGACCGCCCGCGAGTATTACGGGTCGATTCGAAAGCTCGACCAGCCGTCGACTGATGCGCCAGTCGTGTGTTTTTCCGGTGGCTCCCGAAGCGCCGCTCGCGGGATCGTATGTGTCGGTGATGAAACCATCCACATGGGTCGCGAAGCGGGCGATCATCGACTCGAGCGCTGCCTGCGGGTGAAGGCCGATGACCAGCGATTTGATGATAATCAATTGCGGGGCAAGCTCTCTCAGCTTCACGAGCTCCTCGGTTCGGATGTCTCCATGAAGCTGCACGATGCGGGCGCCCAGCGCCTCGCAGAGCTCCGCAATCTCACGTGATTCGTCGAGATACGTTATGAGAACTCCAAATGCCGGCGGCTCGAGGCGCCGGATAATCTCCGACGCGGCTTGCTCCGAGATATCTTCACGATGCACGGGTAGACGCAGCGGGAAACCCAGATAGTTTACGCCGCACTGGCGAAGCATCCGCGCCTCTGCCTCGTCGATGATCCCCGCGATCTGAATGAGATTCTCGGCGAGCATCGCGTTACTGGAAAAGGATCTCCGAGGCGATCGTCAGCTGCGCGACGATTCCGACGAAAAAGGCAGCCGTTCGGACATACGGGACACCCATGATGTGCACGATCGTCTGCAAGATGCGCGCCCAGAAGAATACGGCTGCGGCGAGCGCTGTCGTCGTCGTGTTGGATTCGGTCGCATGTGCGATGAGTATCAGCGCTGCAAAGCTCGGAAGGTTCTCGAGCAGATTGAAATGCGCGCGCTGAGCCCGGTTTGCCCATGCCGGGAGCACGCGTGTGCCCGGTAACTTGTAATCATCGGGGGTCAGGAAGCCGTGCTGGGACGCGCCAGCTGCCATGTACGGAATCCACAGCAGAATGCACAGCACCGCCGTCCAGGCAAGGTAGGTCAACTCGATGGTCACGATTCCCTCCGGTCGGAAGTCGGGTTAGCGAAGAGTAAACGCCGCTGCCTCGGGCCCACGGCGGGCTCGCCCGCGCAGGCACGGGGATCTACGGGGATCGAAGACAGGTTCCCGTCGCGACGATTCGCTGCGATCAGCGGCTTTATTCCGTGAGCGGTGCGGGGAGACCCTGCTCGATGGTTGCCTGGTCGCGCGCCGGTGCGAAGGCCGCTTCCATCTCGCGGCGCGCACGCACCGCCTGGTTGTTTTCGTCGATCGTGACGTCGTCCCAGGTCAGGTGCTCGCCCGCAGCGATGTGCCGCTTGAGCTTGACGTCGGTCGCCAGGCCGAGCGGCAGTGCGTTCATGCTCAGTGAATCCGATGCCGGGGTCTGCTTGCCCCAGACCATGTAACCCCCTTCGCCGTCGAGCACCTCGCCGGCTGCCAGGTCGCGCTTTGCGGTTGCCACGACGTCGGAGTTGAAGCACACGGGCGCGCCGGTCGGCTCGCCCCGGCAGGCCGCCGAGGCCACCGAGATACCGAGCTCGAGACCGATCATGTGCGTAGGCCGGTAGAGGGCGGCATAGCGCCCGCTTTTGTCCGGCAGCGTGTGGTACTGGCGGAAGCACTCGCGCGCGTAGTCGGTCTCGCCCTCGATCACCACGTAAGTGCCCATCACGAGGTTGTTGGGCACTTCGCTGCCGTCGCGATAGAGCGAGGAGACGACCTCGGTGGTGCCGTCGCGGCTCAACCGGCCGCCCGCGGCTGCCGGCTTGCAGATGTCCGCGAGCTCGAAGCGGCTCGCCGGTGGGAAGGTCAGGCCGCCGCTCTGCGCCATCAAGCCCGTCGCGTTGCAAACGGCGGTCATCTCGATGCCCGACTTGGTTCCGTCCAGAAAGGAATTGAACATCTTTGGATTGATGTCACTCGACTCGTCGACCTCGAGATACTGCTTGAGGACGTCCCAGACGGTATCGGGTGTGAGGGAGTGGTAAGCGGGCAGATAACGCGTTCCTTTGCCCGCGCAGACCACCTTGAAGCCGCAGGCCCGTGCCCAGTCGACGTGCTCGCAGATGAGCGCCGGCTGGTCGCCCCAGGCAAGCGAGTAGACGACCCCGGCCTGTTGCGCTTTGCGCGCGAGCAAGGGGCCGGCCACCACGTCTGCCTCCACATTGACCATGACAATGTGCTTGCCGTTGTCGATCGCCTGGAGGCAATGGGCGATGCCGGCGTGCGGATTGCCCGTGGCGTCGATCACGACCTCCACCGCCGGATGCGCGACGAGCGCCGCGACGTCGTCGCCGAGGAACGTGGCCGTGCCGTCGGCGGCCGCGTCCAGGCTCGCGGCGGTGAACTGCGCCTGCGGCCACCCGGCCAGCGTGCAGGAGGCGCGCGCCCGCGCGATGTCGAGGTCGGCGATCCCGACGATGTGCACCCCTGCGGTCAGGCGCGCCTGAGACAGGTACATGGTGCCGAATTTTCCGGCGCCGATCAGGCCTACTCCGACCGGGCGCCCTTGCTCTTGCCGGCGCGCCAGCATGCGATAGAGATTCATGCCTCGACTCCTTACTCCACGTCAGCGGCCGCCGTCACCAAGGCGGCCGCACCCCCTGTCGGGCAGGATGCCACGATATCCCGCGATCGTGCCAGGGCAGCGTGCGCCCGGCTTTGGCGCGCAAGCACGGGGGCATAGTATCGGCCCCCGGGCGACGGGGCTGGAGAGGTTTTTCTCGTGGACGCGCAAGCCGGGCGCAGTCCGGGGCTGAGGAGCATGCTTTGCATGCTGATATTCGCGATCTGCCTCGCCAGCGGATGCCAGAGCACCGAGGCGCTCGGGCGCACGTTCGACTACGGTCAGGCCTTCATACCTGCTATCCAGACGGCGAATGCTCGGTCGGGCGTACGGTCGGCGGCTCGCGCTCCATAGTGGTGCCGGACCGGGGGCACATGGTGCTGACCTCGCAGGAAGCGAAGGCGGCGATCCGCGAATTCCTGCGCACCTGCTGCGGCCTGGGGCCGGTGCAGGCTTCGCGCGGGGAATGATTGTCCAGCGGTCCCCCGAGTATCCGGCCGGTTATCCTCAGCGGGGCTCCGACGCCTTGGATATCATCGCTGACGATTTATTCCGACAGCCAAACGTTGGCGAGATCCTGGGGAATGTAGTGGCTCGGGCTCACCTTCCATCCGCGCACGATGGATCGGTGGGGAATGATGCGGTACCACCAGTACGTGACGAGCATATGCGCCTCCTCGTCGAGCGCTCTCTTTTCGAATTGGCGCATCAGCCGCCGCTGCTCGTCGAGGTCGGGTGTGCGATCCATCCTTTCGAAAAGATCGTCGAGCACACGGTCTTTGTAGTTAGCAAAGTTGAAATCGGAGCGATCGTTCGAGATGAACTTCGAGATGTCGAGGATTGGGTTGACCACCGAGCTGGAGTGAAAGTCGATGCTCACTTCGAAATCCTTGCCCCCGCCCCGAAGCGTTTTGAAGAAGGGCTTGGTTGGCTGCACCCACATTTCTGCGTTCAGACCGATGGTGCTCCATTGCTGGATGAGCCAATGGCCGACAATTTTGTAAGGCTGGTCGATGGGGCGCATGTGGAACTTGAAGGTGAAGCCCTCGGGCACGCCGGCCTCGCGCAGCAGACGGCGTGCTTCTGCTCGGGATTTCTCGATATCAGGCCAGTAGCCGGCGATCTTCTCGAGCTCTTGCCTGCTCGCGGCCAGGGGATGACCCGGAAAAACGGTGCCGCCCACGGCCTTGACGACGGCGACCCGCGAGAGGTGTCCTGAACCGCCCCAGCGGTCCACGGCCAGCGTCAGGGCACGGCGTACGCGGGCGTCGTCGAAGGGCTTGACCAGGTGGTTGGGGACGACGATGAGATAGGTGGCCCAGTCCGACTCCTGGACCGTCAGCTGGTCGCCGAGAGCCCGCTCCAGGATGTCGCGGCTCCGGGGCGGAAAGCCGCGGAACTCGATCATCGCCCGGCCCTTGCGGATGGCCTCGACGCGGCCCGCCTGCTGGTTGTCGAATATGGCGCGAAAACCGTCCAGGTAGGGTTTCCCCTCGTGATAATAATCGGGATTGCGCTTGCCCTCGATGAACTCGCCGGGTTTTCCCTGTGTGAAAATGAAAGCCCCGGAGCCCAATATGTTCTTCTCGTACCAATGGATGTCCTCGGCGAGCTTTTTGCTGCTGTAGATGTAGTTGTACGGATTCGCCAGGGCGGTGATGAAAGCCGAGGAAGGATACTTGAGCGCAAAGGTGACTGTATGATCGTCTTCGGCGTAGACCTTCTCAACCATCCTGTAAAACGCCTTTCGCGCGCTTCTCACGCCCTCTGGTGGGAAGATGACCTTGTTGAACGAGGCCACGACGTCGCGCGCGGTCACCGGCTCGCCATTCCAGAAGCGGGCATTGTCGCGCAGCCTGAAGGTGTACTTCCTGCCCCCATCCGTCGGCTTGGGCACTTCCAGGGCCAGATCGCCGACAAAATCGCTGGTGGAAGAGGGATTGTCGGGGTTCACCCTGATCAGGACGCTGTAGAAGGGGCGCGTCGGCTGGAGCATCGCGAACGTGTATTCGCGGTGGGCATCGAAGCTGGGCGGATACGAGGCCACCACGAAAGTCAGGATTCCGCCGCGCCGGGGCGTGTCCGCGGCGAGCGCAGCGGCCGCGGGTAAGCACAGAGTCGCAGCCAGGGCGAGGGACACGAAAGTCGCGTATACCCCTGCGCGTCTCTCCACGCCCCGGAAAGCTTTCGATGATTTTGCATGTTGCGCGCGGATTCTGCGGATTTCCCGCATGAACCGGGTAATGTGAAAACGGCTATGCATACGAGCTGCTGCACATGAAGGGAATCTATTCATTGTCCGTTACCCCCCGTTTTATCGACTAGCTGTCTTTTCTCGTTCCGACGACCTGGTAAATCAGTACCTCGTCGCGAACGTTCTTGAGTTGCCTTTTGCCAAGCTCCTTGACCGAAAATTCACCATCGATACGTCGCGCCGTTTCCGGGCCGACGAGGATCGTTCCACCCTCGGCAACTCCCGCGATGCGCGCGGCCAGATTGACCACCGGGCCCAGGGCGGTATAGGTCCAGCGTGCGCCGCTAGCGCCCTCCAGTTTTGTCGGACCAATCAGGGCGACGCCGGAATTGATGCCGATATGCACCGAGATGGGCTCGAAAATGCCCCTCAATTGCTCATTGAGCTCCTGCGTTTTCTCGAGAATTTCCAGCGCTGACCGGGTTGCCTCGAGCGCGTGTTTCGTGGCGTCCACGTCTGGAAACACCACCATCAGCCCGTCCCCACTGGTCTCGGTGACGTCGCCCTCGTGGCTGTGAATGCAATCGAGGAAACGGGAGAAGTATTTCTCTACCACGAAATCGGCTGTCTGGCGCATATTTTCGCTCAACTTCGTGTAACCGCTTATGTCGACGAAAAGCGCCGACATATCCTGATCGGTCTTTTCGAGCTGGGGCGCTTCAGGATTCTTCTCGAGTTCCTGCTTTACCGATTGGGGAACGAACCTCGAAAGATATTCTTGAGCTCCCATCAATTTTTCGAACTTGAGATCGATAGTTCTCTTCAGACGCAATGATGTCTGAATGCGCGCAAGCAGCTCGTCACGATTGATTGGTTTGGTGAGAAAATCGTCGGCGCCGGCTTCAATTCCCTTTATGCGATCGCTCACTTCTCCCAAGGCCGTCATTATTACGACAGGAATGAGCTGCGTCTCCGAGTGATCCTTGAGCCTCCTGCACACGTCGAATCCGTTCATGACCGGCATCATGACGTCGAGCAGAATCAGATCCGGTGCTTCGGCCTCGACTTTCTCCAGTGCTTCCTCACCGTTGTAAGCCTTGACGATCTCGTAGCCGCGTGGGAGCAGCATCGCTTCCATGAGCTTTACGTTTTTCTCTTCATCATCGACGACGAGGATTTTGGCCTTTACGTCATTCATCGCTTATTCTTCTAATGGCGTAGCACGCTTGATGGTAGCTCCAGTCTACTTCGCCACCGTTACGATTGTTCGCTGAGTTGATGCTCGACGATCTGCGGCAGTTCTTTAATATCTATCGGTTTGGATACGTAGGCGTTGAAACCATCGGCGAGCAAGCGCTCGCGATCGCCTTTCATGGCAAACGAAGTCACGGCGACGATGGGGATATGGCGGGTTGTATCGTCGGCCTTCAGAACCTTCATCGCTTCGTCGCCATTCATCTGTGGCAACTGAATATCCATGAGAATCAGCGCGGGCTTGCGCTCGCGCGCAAGCGCGATGCCGGCTTCAGCCGATTCCGCCTCGATGGTCTGGTACCCCTTGAACTGAAGAACATCGCGAAAAAGTTTCAGATTCTTGGGGTTGTCCTCGACGATCAAAATAAGCGCACCACTCATCGTGACCTCCAACCTCCGAGCATCCAGGCGCGTGCGTGGACTTTTCTAATTTGCCGCTGCGTCAGCCGATTCCTGAGCATTTTCGATAGGAAGGATGAATGTAAACGTGCTGCCGCTGTCGGGCACGCTCTCGACCCATATCCTCCCGCCGTGCAGCTCCACGAGCTTCCTCGTAAGCGCAAGGCCCAGTCCCGTGCCTTCCGTTTTGTCGGTGAGCCCCTGGTCCGCCTGTTGAAACTCTTCGAATATCAGCTTCTGATCCTCTTCAGATATGCCGATGCCGGTGTCCCATACTGCAACTTCTATGTGACCATCCAGTTTTTTCGCTCGGATACCTACTTTGCCGTTATCCGGTGTGAATTTGATTGCATTGGAAAGCAGGTTGAAGATGATTTGCTTCACTTTCCGCTCGTCGGCATTGATGGTCTGGATATCATCGGACATGTCGAGCGAGATCGTGATACCGTGCGCGAGAGCGCGCTCTCTCACGACGACGAGGCTGCCCTCCAGCAGCGGCGGTAGATCAAGCGGCTCTCGCTCCAGCTCAAATTTTCCTGCCTCGATTTTGGAAAGGTCGAGGACGTCATTTATCAAAGCAAGCAGGTGTTGGCCGCTCGTCAAAATATCGGTCAGGTACTCTTCTTGCTTTTCATTGAGATCCCCGAACATCTTCTCGAGGAGAACATCAGAAAATCCGATAATGGCGTTCAAAGGCGTGCGAAGCTCGTGCGACATATTTGCCAGAAATTGAGACTTGTGCTGGCTGGCTATCTCGAGTTCGCGGCTTTTGTCCTGGATCTCCCGGAAAAGCCGTGCGTTCTGGATGGCGAGAACCGACTGTGCGGCAAAGGTCTGCAAGATACTTACGACCCGGTCAGGAAACTTGCCTCGGCTGCGACGATAGACGACGAGACCACCCCGCAATCTCGACTCTCTGAGCAAGGGAATCGCAAGCAGCGACCGAAAGCCGACGTCTACCAGAATATCCCTTACCTGTGGCGCTGCGAATTCTCTTTGTTCATGAGTATCGGCCACCTGACAGGGCGCTTGCGTAGCGGCGGCTTGCCCCAACGCGCCCTCACCCAGACGGATGGGTGTTTTTCGCAATGCTTCGAGATGCTGCGGGGATATGCGGTGGGCAGCTCTGACGTTGAAGCTCTCCTTGGTCTCATCGAATTCATAGATAATACCGCCATCGCTCTCGGACAGTTCTACGGCACGTGTAACAATCGTGGTCAGAACCGTTGGAAGATCAATGGTGGAATTCACTGCCCGGCTGACTTCACCGAGGGCCTTCAACTCTTCCACTGAGCGTGCGAGCTGTCGGGTGCGTTTATCGACTTTCTGTTCGAGAGTTCGACTGTAATCTTGCAGTTGATCCTTGCTCTGGCGAAGCTCTCCGAAGAGATTCTTTATTGACTCACGCATGAGGTTGAGATCGTTTGCCAGACTGCCGATTTCATCGCTGCTGTCCAGATCGATCGAAGTTTCCAGATCACCATGTGCAATCAGAGAAGCCGACTCCTGAAGTGTCCCCAGAGGTTTGGAGATATACTTGCGCGTTATCGCGATCGACGTCAGGAAAATGGCGACTATGATTGTGATTGTCAGTGCGATGATTACGTAGATTTGCAGCAAGATCTGCGTTTTTATCCGATCGCGTGAAAAAACAATCTGGATTGTGCCGACTTTACTACCCTCGAAAAGAATGTCGGCGAATCGGCCTATGAACTCGGAGGAATCGCTGATAGACGAGAAATCCCGCTTGTGAAATTTTGGAATTCGTTTTTCGGTGATGGTCTGCCCGCCCCAAAGCACCTTTGCATAGACGATATCTTCATCGAGAAACAATGCTCCCAGGAAGTCGTCGACAACATCATTGTCGAGATTCCACAACGGTGTAGGCAAACCGATCTGGGCCAGTTTGAGTGCATTATCTAATCGCGATTCCATCTCTTCGTTGATTCGGGTGATGTTCAATGCGATCGCGATGGCGGCAAAAGCGAACATGAACACGGTCACGATGCTGATAAATGCGAAGCTGAAACGACGGCTGATACTCTGAACTTTTCGAGAGTCGCCGTACTGACGCAGGAAACGCTCTCGCGTAGCGTCGGGGGAGCCGGCCGGCCTATCTAGAGTGGAATCTTCCACGCTGGAACCTTCATGCAGCTTGTCGCCGCCCAGGGGAGGCTTACTTGGAAAGCTCGACTCCCAGGCGGCGGGTCTCGATCATCCCGCCTCTCGATGTCGTGTGGTGCCGGCGGACGGACCGTGGCTCGGTGGGAAGGCGCGGAGTTCGGTCCAGCGAAGCGGTTTTCGGTGACGAATTCCTGGACTGCCTCCCGGGTCAGCACCTCGCTCGAGCGCCAGCAACGCGTTTCATGGACAGTATACGCCTATTGGGCCGACATTATACCGGCCGCCCAGGGAGGGTGCCGTTGGTGTCTGCGGTGGCGTAGACGCGTCCTGACACCGCTCGTGCGCGTCGCGGCGCAGGGTAGTCAGGAGCAGGAGAGTTCCGCGTAGTAGGCCGCGATCCGTTCGATGTCCTCGTCGGTCAGGGAATGCGCTTGCGGGGCCATTTTCTGATGGAAACGCTCTTGTTCGACCCGGAAGGGGTCGGTTCCGAGCAGCGAGGCACGGAAGGCTCGAAGCTGTGCAATCAGGTAGTCGACCTTCTGCCCGGCCAGATTGGGGACTCCGGGCTCGATGTTGATGCCGAATGCGCCGTGGCACTGGGCACAGGCCTTGGCGGCTTTCGGGGCGGTGCCGGGGTCCAAGTCCCCCCTGGGAACGCAGCTCAGTCCTGCGTAAAAGTCGGCGAGATCTTCTCTCTCGCGGTAAGAAAGCTTGCGCGTGGCTGCATCCATGGCCGTGTGATAACGTTCGGTGCCGCCGGCGTTCGGCTCTGCCTCAGGCTCGCTGCTGACGAAGGCTTCGAGCTGCCGGATCAGGTAGGACCGGTCCTGTCCGGCGAGATTCGGTATTTCCTCGCTCAGCGCAATGCCGTCCATGCCGTGGCAGGCCGCACATCCGAGCCGCTCGTTCAGCAGGCTGCCTGCCGATGGGCGAGCCGCCTCGAGACTCCCCATCAGCGCAAGCGCGAGCAGGGCAGCGCCCGACGAGAGCCACAGCGCGCGCTTGTGAAATCCGCGCACCTTGGAGCGGCAAGTCGCCGTTTCGGTTAATCTATCTGTCATCATCGGCATCGCTTCAGGTGACACAGGTCATTCTGCAGCAGCTACCGACCGTTACACAATACGAATCCGGCGCAAAGCCGCACACAGACCGGACTCAGCCCATGTCTCCTCATCGAACGGCAGTTTTCCTCTGGGGTATCCTGGCGATATCGGCGGTGTGCCACGCCGAGCCAATCGGAGTCGAGCCGCCCTTTCTGGCGCATCGCGTGAGCGGGGAAGCGCTGCCGCCGCTCAGCGAGCGCCTGCCGGCTCACCCCAGGGTCCTCGCCAATCTGCACGCCGAGTGGTCGTCCGGGCGCTATGGTGGGGAGCTGCGCACTCTCGTGGGACGGGATAAGGATGTGCGGCTGATGGTGGTCTTCGGCTACGCGCGGTTGGTGGGCTATGACGCGAATTACCAGCTCGTTCCGGACATTCTTGAACGCATCGAGGTCGAGGAGGGTCGCACTTTCACGCTCCATCTTCGCGAAGGCCACCGCTGGTCGGACGGTGAGCCGTTTACCTCGGAAGACTTTCGCTACTACTGGGAAGACATCGCCACCGACGAGCAACTCGCAACTTTCGGCCCGCCCGCGGTTTTCGTAGTAGACGGCGAGATCCCGGACTTCGAAGTTCTCAGTGAGACCGCGGTGCGCTACAGATGGTCAAAACCCAACCCGTTCTTCCTGCCTGCTCTCGCGGCCGCTCGTCCCGAAACTATCTACGCGCCGGCTCATTACCTCAAGCAATTTCACGCTCGTTACGCGGATCCGGAAAATCTGGCGGCTTTGGCGGCGGCAGAACGCAGACGCAACTGGGCTGCAGTGCATTTTGATCGGTTTCAACCGTATCGAAACACGAATCCCAAACTGCCCACGCTACAGCCGTGGGTCAATACGACGCCGCATCCCTCCCCGCGCTTCGTCTTCGTGCGTAATCCGTACTTCCATCGTGTGGACGATAAAGGTCGGCAGCTGCCCTATATCGATCGGGTTTTGATGATAGTGGTCGATCCGAAGCTCATTCCGATCAAGGTCGGATCGGGGGATTCCGACCTACAGGCGCGGGGCCTGAGTTTCAATGACTACGCGTTCGTCAAGCAGAGCGAGAAGCGCGGCCGAAACAAGGTGTTGCTGTGGGACACGACGAAGGGTGCCAACATCGCGCTCTTTCCCAATCTCAATGTCGCCGATCCCGTTTGGCGCTCCATCGTGCGGGACGTGCGCTTCAGAAGAGCCTTGTCCCTTGCGACAAATCGGCACGAGATCAACAAGGTGTTCTTCTTCGGTCTTGCCCGTCCCGGCAACGACACGGTCGTGCCCTCATCACCGCTTTTCAAACCAGAATATCGAGACGCCTGGGCTCGATACGACTTGCAGGCAGCCAATGCCCTTCTCGACGAGCTCGGCCTCGAGCGGAGCGGGGCCACAGGGATTCGCCGGTTGCCCGATGGCCGGCCGATGGAAATCATCGTCGAGACGGCGGGTGAGAAGCCTCAGGAGACCGACATCCTGCAGCTCATTGCCAGCACGTGGCGCGAGATCGGCATCAAGCTGTTCCCGAAGCCCATGCAGCGTGAGGTATTCCGTAACCGGATCTATGCGGGAAAAACCCTCATGTCGGTGTGGGGTGGACTCGAAAACGGCTTGCCGACGCCGGACATGAGTCCCGCTGAGCTCGCGCCTACGCGTCAGGATCAATATCAGTGGCCGAAATGGGGACAATACTTCGAGACGGCAGGAGACGTCGGCGAGCGCGCCAGCCTTCCGGAGGTGCAGGAGCTGCTCGAGCTCAATCGGCGTTGGATCGTGCAGCCGGACGCGGGAGGACGTGCAATGATATGGCACCGCATGCTCGAGATTCGGGCGAACCAGGCGTTCAGCCTCGGCATCGTCGCGGGGGTTCCGCAGCCGGTAGCGGTAAATACGCGTCTGCGCAACGTTCCTTCAAAAGGCATCTACAATTGGAATCCGGGTGCGCACTTCGGTATCTACCATCCAGATACATTCTGGTTTGGCGAAGAGTGACTTCGGTGACGAGTCTTCAGTTCTCGTGAGCATACTGGATTAGCTCCGCTGTCGAAAGAAGGCGGGCCGCGGCTCTTTCGATAAATTGGTTTGACCGCGCACGTCGCGGGTCTTAGGCTAGCACCGATGACGGTCGATCCCCGACATTCCTGTCATTGGATATGTGATGGAGTGTTTGCACTGTCAGCACGACAACCCGCCCGAGGCGAAATTCTGCCTCGAGTGTGGTGCTGCGATGTCGCTTGTCTGCAGGCATTGCGACACGCAGCTTCCTGCCACCGCCAAGTTCTGTCTCGAGTGCGGTGAAGCTGTCCACGGTTCGGATGTAGAACAGCCGGCGCACAAGTCCCCCGCAGCCTATACGCCTGAACACCTCGCGCAGAGAATCCGCGCCACGAAGGACGCTCTGGCGGGCGAGCGCAAACAGGTAACCGTGCTGTTTGCCGACGTCAAGGGCTCGACTGAGCTAATCGCCAACCGCGACCCGGAAGAGGCGGACAGCCTTCTCAAGCCGGTACTCGATTGCATGATGGAAGCCGTGCATCGGTACGAAGGCACGGTCAGCCGCGTCACGGGTGACGGCGTTATGGCGCTTTTCGGCGCTCCGATCGCCCACGAGGATCATGCCTTGCGGGCCTGCTATGCATCGCTGGCCATGCAGCGTGCTGTCCAGCGCGAGATGGAGCGGATTCGACGAGAGCGCGGCGTCACCGTGCAGATTCGGGTGGGATTGAACTCAGGCGAGGTGGTGGTTCGCAATATTGGCAACGATCTGTTCATGGAATACAGCGCTATGGGGGAATCCGCCCACCTTGCAGCGAGAATGGAGCAGCTCGCCGCGCCGGGGACGACGTTGCTAAGCGAGCAGACCCTCAAGCTGGTGGAAGGACTCATCGAGGTCAGAGCGCTCGGACTCGTTCCTGTCAAGGGAATCGCCGAGCCGCAGCCGGTTTATGAACTGCTGGGCGCCTCGTCCACAAAAGCCCAATTNNCCGTTTATGAACTGCTGGGCGCCTCGTCCACAAAAGCCCAATTGCACACGGCCTCGGTTATCGGTCTGAGTCCATTTGTCGGCCGTCGCAAAGAGCTCGAGATTCTCGCCAGGAGCCTGGATCGGGCGGGTGAAGGACACGGCCAGGTGGTCGGTGTCGTCGGTGAGCCGGGAATCGGCAAGACACGGCTTTTTCACGAGTTCAGTCACTGGCCGCGCACGCGCAAGTGGCTGCTGCTCGAGACCGAAGCGGTCTCCTACGGTCAGACGATCGCCTATCTGCCGATAATACGCATTCTAAGGAATTACTTCGGCATCGAAGATCGTGACGATGCTCGCAGGATTCGCGAGAAGCTGAGCGGCAAGCTGGTTACTCTCGACGAGAATCTCGTTCCGACGCTGCCAGCACTGATGACGCTGTTTGACATTCCGGTCGAGGATCCTGCATGGCTTGCGCTCGATCCGCCGGCGCGCCGCGAGCAGACTCTCGATGCGATCAAGCGTCTGCTGCTTCGCGAGAGCCAGGTGCAGCCCATCTGCATCATCGCGGAGAATCTTCACTGGATTGATTCAGAGTCGCAGCTGCTGCTGAACAAGCTGGTAGATGGCCTTCCCGGTGCGAATATCCTGTTTCTGGCGAACTACAGACCGGAATACCAGCACGAATGGGGAGGGTTGAGTTACTACACTCAGCTCAGGCTCGATCCTCTATCGAGTGAGAACATCGAAGATTTCCTCGCCCGGCTGCTGGGCTCGGATGCCGGCCTGGCTCCTTTGAAGAAAAAGCTCATCGAGCGGACGAGCGGCAATCCTTTTTTCCTCGAGGAAAGTGTACGCAGCCTCGTGGAGAGCGGCGCGCTCGTCGGCGAGCGGGGCGCCTATGAAGCTGCGGAGAAGTCACCGGATATCGAGGTGCCGGCGACGGTACAGGCGGTGCTCGCGGCGCGGCTCGATCGCTTGAAAGCCGAGCATAAGCGACTTCTGCAGACGGCCGCTGTCATTGGCACAGACGTCCCGTTCTCACTGCTCGAGGCGGTCGCCAGAGTGCCGGAGCAAACGCTGCAAAGCGCACTCGCCAGCCTGAGATCCGCTGAATTCCTCTACGAGGCGAGTCTCTTTCCCCAGATAGAGTACGCGTTCAAGCATGCCCTCACTCACGAGGTAGCCTACGGAACGCTTCTAAAGGAACATCGCCGTTCCCTGCATGCCCGGATCGTGGACGCCATCGAGGAGCTCCATGGAGATCAGATCGGCGAGCATGTCGAGCAGCTTGCCTACCATGCGGTTCGCGGCGAGCAGTGGGAGCGAGCTGTGACTTACTTGCGCAGGGCGAGCATCAAGGCGGTGGGGCGCAACGCTTACCGCGAGGCGATCGAGGGCCTCGAGCAGGCCCGCAAGGCTGTCAGGCACCTTCCGCAGGACCCGAAAACCCTGGAGCAGGGCATCGACATTCTTTTGGAGCTGCGAAGCTCGCTCCAGGCGTTGGGTGAGCACGAGCGCGTTTTCGAGAGCCTCGAGGAAGCGGAAAAGCTGGCGTCATCACTGGGCGACCGGGACCGGCTCGGATGGGCATCGGCCTATCTGAGTCAATATCTCTGGCGCATGGGTGATCCGACTCGCGCCGAAGCGCTTGACAATAGAGCGCTCGGAATCGCCGTTGAACAAGAGGATTTCGCACTCGAGGCCGTGACGCGATTTTTCCTCAGTCAGGGTTTTTTCAACGTCGGCGCCTATTCCCCGGCTCTCGAGCATTCTCGGAAAACCGTCGAAGTCCTGCAGGGCGAGAGCGTTTATCAGACATTGGGGCTCACCGGGCTGCCTTCTGTGTTGTCGCGCACCTACGTGGCCTGGTCGCTCGCCGAGCTCGGTGAGTTCGATGAGGCGATCCGGAGTGCAGACGAAGCGGTCGCAATCGCTGAGTCAAAAAACCAACCCTACAGCATGGCCAGTGCTTATCTCGCAAATGGCCAGTTCTACCTCCTGCGTGGTGTCATCGAGGAGGCAATCCGCTGGCTGGAGCGTGCGCTCGGCATTTGCCGGACCTGGAATCTTCGCGCCATTCTGCCGACGACGACAGAGCTCCTCGGGCTGGCGTATGCGTTGAACGGGCAGCTCGATGAGGCATTACAGCTGACCGAGGAAAGCAGGTCGCTGGCGGGCTCGATCAGAATCTTCGACACGCCCTTGGCGATCACGGCGGCAAGCATGGTGCTTCTGCTTTGTGGGGAACAAGCCCGAGCCGCACAGGCAGCCGCTCAGGTCCTCGAGTTGACATCGCAGCGAGGGTTGCGGGGCAGCCACGCCCGGGCCTTGTACACCAGCGCCATGGTCAACGCCAATGCGGAGAGTCCGGACACGAAGCGCGCGCACGGGCAATTCGTTGAAAGTCTGACTCTCGCCGGGGAGCTCGGTATGCTTCCGCTCGTTGCACAATGCCACCAAGGGTTCGGATTGCTCCTGCGGTGCACGCAACGTGTCGAGGAGGCCGAGGTGCATCTTGAGAAAGCAGCGAAGCTTTTTCAGAGCATGGTTATGCCCCATGGGCTGGCACAGAGCGAGCGCGCATGCGCGCCCGACGGGCGCGAGCGCTGGTCGGCAAGCTGACTCGGACGATTGACCGGTTCGCCCAGATATCAGATTTCAAAGGACCGGATCCATTGCCGCCTAGCGGATAGTCCTAGAGAAGCATGTTGTTCATTAAGATGGTGCTTACATCTAGATGGTGTTCACAAAGGCAATGACGATCGAAGCGTGAGTTAACAATATTCATATGGCGCTCTGCTGAGAGGTCATCGCAAAAAAACCCGTCACGGGAGGAGTTGTCCATGCCATTCATTGCACGTTTTTCCTTCGACGTTCCCTTTGGTAAGAAGCCGGCGGCGTTGGCGCTATGCAAGAGCTGGCATCGGCTGGAGGCAACCCTCGGCTGGCCCGAGGCGCGCGTGCTCGAAGGTTCCATCGGCGCACCGGAGTCCAGGCTGGAGTTCGAGTATCAGGTGGAAAGCTTGAGCGATCTGGAATCGATGTGGAACAAGCTCGACGATCCGCGTGTGGCAGCGTTCATGGAGGAAGAAGGAAACGACCTTGCGCCTTTTGTCGTTCCAGCTTCGAACCGATGGCAGATATTTCGGATTCGTTCGTAGTCAGCGGGGGCCGGGAAGAATCTCGGCAATGAAATCCGGCGCGGCGGACTCGATTTAATCGGGCCAATCGGAAACCTGGCGTCACCTGGCGTCGCCCGTCAAAGGACGACATCGCTTAGCGCATTGGGGTGAGCGGTGATCTGCTCGTAGCCATCTTCGGTGACAATGAAGCTGTCGCCCACCTGGGCGCGGAAGACCCCGGCCAGGCTGACCGAGCCGTCCACCGCCAGCACCATACCCGGGCGCAGCACCGTCTTGTCGCCGAACACGAGCTGCGGCCTCTCCAGAAAGCTGTATCCCGTCGCCCGGCCGCAGCGAAACGGATAATCGAATCCGGCGTCCTGGATGACCTCGGCATAGGCAGAGTGGACCGACTCCGCCGTTACACCGGGACGAAGAGCGGCGAGGGCGGCCTTCTGGCTGGACAAGGCGACCTCGTAGATCTCGGCCTGCCTGTCGTCCTGTATCTCGCCAATCCAGAAGGTCCGGTCGAAACCCAGCTTGAAGCGGTGGAAATTCGTCATGCCGCAGAAGCACAGGAACACCGGCTCGCCGCGCCTCATGACGCGGGTCGAGGCGCGGTGGTGGGGCTTGGTGATCTCCTTGCCCGATGCCATTATCTGCAGGAAATGAGTGTTCGGCGACATGCAGGTGTCGTCATAATGTGCTTCGAGAAGCGCCGCCGCCTTGCGGGTACCGGCCTCGGACGTTGCGAGTGCCACCTCGTATTCCGGCACACCGTCACCGATGGCGGCCCGCCCCGCATCCATCATGGCCATCGCCACTTGGCCGGCATGCCGCGCCAGCTGAAGCTCCTCGGGCGACTTGATCATGCGCATCTCGGCGACGAGCGGGGTCACGTCGCCAAGACGGGATGGCTCGACCAGGGTATCGATATAGTGACGCACCAGCGGCGGCATCTGATCGGGCTCGATGGCGGCGCGCCCGGCACCCGCGAGCGCCGCGGGCAGCTCCTCGCGCCACTCACCGCCGAGCCCGTCGTTCCATGCCGCGATCCGGTCCACATGCGCGGCCGCTTCCGCCATGTCCAGCTCCATGGTCGGAGTGATGAGCAAGCTGCCCGCATCCCTGTGCACGACCAGGATGGTCGGCCTGCCAAAATCCATGTGCAGGTAGTCGTAGTAACCGGTCAGATAATAAACGTTGTCGTCGTCCGTTATGAGAGCAACATCGAACCCCGCTTCGGCGAGCCGCCCTCTCAATTCGTCCAGGCGGGCGGAGTGCAGGCGCTCGCCCTTCGTACCTGCTCTTTGCACTTGAACCTCCTTACCTGGAGAGAGTCAGTCGCGGGCTTTCGGCCGTCGCGCTTGCCGCGCGATTGATGCGGATCGAGACCCGGCTCTCGAACGCCGGCGACGTCGAGGCTGCGCTGATTTCATTTTCGCGGACATGACGGGGCTCGACCGCCCGTTCGTCTTGCTGCACCGGCGTCGCGCCCTCAGACGCTCAGCTCTTCTCGTTGCGCATCGAGCAGCCGCTCGCCTGGCATGGAAAAAATCTGCCCGAACCCCCGAATCCGGTCCGCGATTCCGGCCCGTCGAAGGCAGCTCCAGAACTGGGCCTGATTGCTGGTGATAACGGGCTTCCCGGTCAACTTTTCGATCTCCTCGGCCACGTCGAGGGCGCGGATGCCGCCGCAGCTCAAGAATATGGCATCGGCGTCCGGGCGATCGATCTCCAGTGCGAACGTCTTCCAATAGGCCGGCGTGACGCGGCCAAATTCGATTCCTGTTTCCAGATTGAGGCCTTGAATGTCGAGCACCTCGAAGCCCTTGTCGACCAGAAACTCGGCCTCGGCGGTATTAATCTCGTCGAGATAGGGCGTTCCTACGACGATCTTACCTGCACCGAGCTCGCGTAAGGCATCCACGACCCCGGTAACCAGGCACATGGGCTTTGCCCACGGCGCTCCTTTGCGAATCTCTTCGAAAATCCGCTCTTCCCCTATGACGATGGATCCGCTGGTGCAGCTGTAGCTGATGACGTCCGGTTTCACGTCCGGCTGAATGCGCGATGCCGCGTCGGCCATGTGGTCCAAGTGCCTGGCCAGCGTTTCCCGAGTCGTGTAGTCGTCCGTCTTGAGCCGCGTGACGTGAACCGCGACGCCATCCGGCACCATCGCAAAGAAATCGGATTCCGCTGCCAGGTCGGTCGACATCAGGATGAAGCCGAGGCGGGCTCGATAATGCTTGCCGGCATCGAGCTCTGGACGGCGGGGCTTCGAGATCACAGTGTCACCTGGACTGAACATGGCCTATCTCCTCCAAATGACCTCGGTCGCCGCGGTGCTTGCAACGGCCCTGCACGCACGTCTGAGTGATTTTTCGGTGCACGGCGATCAGCGTTGTGCCCCAGGCGCGCCGTCAACGAACGGCTTCAGAGCCGCATAAACCGTGGCATGTACCGGCGTCGGGACGCCGGCCTGTTTGCCGAGCCGAACCACGGCGCCCGACAGCCCATCGAGCTCCAAGCGGCGCCCGCGTTCGAGATCGACAAGCTGCGACGACTTGCCATTTGGCGGATTGTGATCGATGAAGTCAAGTATTCTCGTCTCCGTATCATCAGCGAGCGCCACTCCGAGCCTGCGTCCGACACGGGCCGCTTCCGCGATGGCCTCGGAAAGGAACCACCGCATGTCAGGATCGTTTCTCACCACGCCCACCGTTTGACGCGTGAGCGCCGTCGACGCGCTCGTGCCGGCGATGAGACAGAACTTCTCCCAAATCATCAGGTCGGTGTCTTCGAAGACCTCGGCGTCGATCGCGGCTGCGCGGCAGATCTCGGCGAAGGCACATGCCCGCTTGCTGGAACCCGCTCCCGGTTCGCCGAACGCGATATGAGGCTTTCCTTCGATTCGTCCCAAGTACGCAACCTCGCCCGGTGCAGCGATGTTCGCGGGAAAATAAGCAGCGCCGGCGAGCGTCCGCCCGTCGCCGATGACTTTCCCGATCCGATCGGTGCTTTCGACACCATTCTGGACGGTCACGACGAACGTCTCCGGGCCGAGCAGCGGCGCCAGGGCTTTCGCCGCCGACTCGGTGTCGTAGAGCTTGACGCAAAACAGCACCACGTCGACCGGGCCTATCTCGTCGGGTCGGTCCGTGGCCACGGCGTCACCGAGACGAAGCGATTCGGCGCCCGTAACCCTCAATCCACTCGCACGAATCGCTTCGAGATGAGCACCCCGGGCGAGGAACGTGACATCGCTGCCCGCGGCCGCGAGCTTCGCGCCGAGCCAGCCTCCCATGCCGCCGGCGCCCATAACCGCGATTTTCATGGATACTCCCTTCGTGTGCGCTAAGCGCAGCATGCTTGCTGGCTGAGCGCGTGAGGCACGCAATATCCAGGGGCCCGCCATTCTCGCAGGGAAGTGTGCGAGGTGGTGCCAGTGGAAACAATGCCTCCCCCTCTTGCGAGGGGGAGGAGGGGCTGCTCCGTGGCCGGAGTATCCCGGACGTCTAGATAGGGATGGTCGTGAACGCCGAGCGAAGTGTTCCAAGCTTTGCGGCCTTTACGACAAGCGCCTGAAAGGCGTCCGACATGCCCACGCTGTCCATTGCCTCGCCCCAATGCTCTATGGAGCGAAGCTGGTAAGACACGGTCATGCTGTTCAGGTTCTCGCCAGTGACCGGAAGGACCCCGACCACGTTGACGTCGGCTTCGGACATGATCTTCTCGACCTCGGGAAAGAGCTTGAGCGCCTCGGCCACCTTGTCCCGGGAGATTTCGTACCGGCGAAGGTGCGCCACCGGATGGCTGGTCCACTGAGTCTCGCCATATACGGTCCTGAGAATGTCTCGCGCAGTAATGATTTCCGCCGCGGGATTCGCTTCTCGTTCCTTCCAGAACTCGACGTGCGCCGGGTCATTGTTGACCGCCTGGAACGCTTTCACCGCCGTGCGGAAATCTGCGTATGCGCGCAGTAACATGAGGCAACCGGCGTTGGCGCCGGAAACAATGCTCGCAGCCTTCACCGAGGCTCCGTGCCTGGAGTATATTTCCCCGAGCTGACGGGCCCTGTTCTCGGCCATCTCGCGCTTACCCGGATGCGGTCTAGCCAGCGTGTATGCGATGACTGCCATGGGTTGCTCCTTGTTGTTTGTTGTTGTGGGCGGATTCAACGAACCGGAGGGGTCCACTCAGACTGGCCACACCGCACTGTCCGCCCCCAGTTCGGCATGCGCACCTGCGAAGAAATACAGAAAAGCTCGAGGCCGTTAACCAGGGACCTCGCTCGTGCAGGTTATTCAGAGTCGCGCGGTGCTGTCAAATGGTCCCGATATCCCGCATGCGAAGGCCAAGGATGATCGCCATGGTCTCAGAGCCGGTAGGAAAATCAACTCCCCGGGTTGCGAGTTGAACGGCTGCTTCGGGTCGAGCATTGCCCTTGCGCGTGCTTTTGACCTGCCGAGCGCCCCGAGCGAACGGATGCCCTCGTCTCCGTGGCCTCTGCGGGTAGAATTCCGATAGGGTCATACCCCGATCTCGAACGATAAATCAGAGAATTTTCCAGGAGCAGCGCCGTGTCCGACCGCCGTCGATTTCTCTAGAGATTGACGTCCCTGCTGCTCGCCACCGTGCTCGCCAAGCCGCGCCTGGCCGCCGCAGTTTGTGCGGGCTTGCAGGAAGTCGACGCGATCCTCTCGAGTGGCAAGACAGTCAAGGCCGCGCCGGCCAGGCCTCACAGTCAGGCGAAGGGGAGCGTCCTTCTGAATCACGGTTATCAATCGGACAAAAATGCGCGCGATGACGCGGGGATGCTGAAATGTCAATCGACGCTGCTACCCGAGCTCGCATCCTTGAGGTTTAGCACTCTGACCTCGCGCTGCGGGAATGGAATGGTGATGTCGTTCTTGCGCATGGCATCCCATATCATCAGAAGCAGATCGGCGCCGACCCGGTTCTTGCCGTCGTCGATCCCCTCCATCCAGAACTCGACCAAGATGTTGATGCCCGAGTCGCCGAAGCTCTCGATCTCCGCATCGGGCCGCTCCTCTATGGGCAGATCGTCGCCGCTGAGTACCAGCGGGTGGCCGGCTACTACCTCACGTACGATTTCGAATAGACGGTGAAGATCGGTACTGTAGGCGACTGAGAAATGCAGCGAATAGCGCTGCTTCTTGTTGTTGTGCGTCCAGTTGACGATGTTGCTGGTGATGAACTTCTCGTTTGGAACGATGATGTCCTTGCCGTCGAAGGTCTCCAGCGTGGTAGAACGCATGCTCATCTGTCGGATGATGCCCGATCGCCCGTCTTCCAGCTCTACGTGATCGCCCACGGTCACCGAACGATCGAGCAGGATAATGATCCCCGAGATGAAATTTGAGGCGATTGACTGAAGCCCGAAGCCAAGACCGACACCAAGGGCGCCGCCGAACACTGCCAGCGCAGTAAGATTGATGCCCATGACCTGCAACAGAAGGAGGAACACGACAAAAAACACTGTAACTTCGAACAGCTTTGCGAAAACCTCGCGAGTTCCGACATCGAGATCTTCCTGGCGGCGAATGATCTTCTGCCCGGTGGCGTTCGATATCCGTCCCAGCCAAAACAGGATGGCGCCGAAAAGGAGCACCCGTACAATGCTGTACACTGACAGTTCGATATTTCCGACATGCAGCCTGATGCTGTCCAGATAGCCCACGACCTCATCGAGCCACCCGAAGACGTGCAGCAGAGCGATGGGAATACCCACCATAGTAATGAGCTTTCTTAGCAGGGCCTTGGTGACGAAGCGCGCAACGAAACCGTAGAGCAGGTAGATGACGGCAACGCCCTGCGCCATTCGGACCAGCCAGCTCTCCTGGACAGCCCAGTTGCTGACCTCCACAGCAATTCCCAGCGCCAGGATATTCAGCAGCGGGAACAACAGGTCGCCAGCTTGGTAAAGTTTCTGCCGTAACTGGAACAGCGGCCCGGGTCGCGGTTCCTCGCGTAGCATCACTGCGTAACGAAGTAAAAGCCGAGCAATTGAGTAAGACACAACAATTGCCAGCACGACGGCCGCGCACTGGGCATAGAACTGCGGGCTCGTGGACCACTCGATCGTAAGTGCGATCACCCGGTCCATCCATTGCTCCATTGATTCAGCGTCCACTTTGACTTCTACCTCCTGCCTCGAACCATTTTAAGGTTCCAAACGGCCGGTCATCGCTCTCGCACGGATGAGAAGCATAAACCACCCGTCGCGTAGCGAAAACGCCAGCATACGAGCTCCTCGTGTGTCGAATTATGTCCATTCGTAGACCATACCGTGCCGAAAATGGCAGCTTCTGGAGGGATTCCAGGGTGACATTGTTCTGATCCATGAGCGGTGGGAACTCGTTTAAAAGCGACAATGCCAGCAGAGTATGCGGCTTTTCAATTGGGCGGCTGGCTCCGGTGACAGAGCTGGCTCGGTGACAGTCTCGATATAGTCGATACCCGGCCGGTGTTTGAGCTGCACCCCTCAGACGGGTCCAGAGGTTGACTGATAGTTTGCCTAGACAGCGGTGGCGATGACGCCGCGGCGGCGGGATCAGGGCGGCAAGCCGGTCAAGTAGCTCATTCACGCCGAGATCGAGATGCTGCCAGGCATCGGGGCGAGGTTTCGGTATCCGATAGACCAGGCGCTCGCCCTAGATGCGCCAGCTCAGGCGCTCGAGTGAAAATGCGAATACCTTCAGCGAACTGATTCCCGAGTTTCTCGCGCTGGGCGGGTTTGCGCTCGGCTTCACGTCTTACAGTACTCTGCGATCTCGCAAGATCCTGGCCTGACGCGGGCACCACAGCCTTAACGCGCGCCAGAACTAGTGCATCACGCGGCCGCCGTCGAACAGGATCGTCTGGCCGGTGACGAAGGCGGTCGACCCGGAGGCCAGCAGCATCACGAAGGCCGAGGTTTCCTGCATCGTGGTCATGCGCTCCAGCGGCGTCGTTTCGAGGACCTCCTGCAGCTGCTCGGCGGTAAACAGCTCGCGCACCAGCGGCGAGTCGACAAAACCGAGACCGATGCCGTTGACGCGCACTTTCGGAGCGAGTTCGAGCGCCATGCACTTGGTCAGCATGTTGAGCCCGGCCTTGGTGGCGCAATAATCGGCCGCATTGGCTCTGCCGAGGATGGCGGTGCAGGCCGAGATATTGACGATGACGCCGCCGTCACCGTCTGTCATTCGGCGCGCAACGGCCTGCGAGACGAGAAACGGGCCCTTCAGATTGACTGCGTAAACGTTGTCCCAGTCCGCTTCGGAAATGTCGAGAAAAGGCCCGCCGCGGTGGAGGCCGGCATTGTTGACGAGTACATCGATCGCGCCGAAAGTCTGCATCGTGCGCTCGACCATCGCCGCGACCGCCGCCGGGTCGGCAACGTCGGCTTTGCAGGCGATCGCCTTGCCGCCTTGTTGCTCGATGGCTTCGACCACGCTATCCGCCTCGCGCGCCGAGTGCGCGTAATTGACGCACAGATAGGCCCCCGCGGCGGCAAAGTCGAGCGCAATCTGGCGGCCGATGCCACGACCCGCGCCGGTAACCAGCACGGTCTTGCCTTTGAATTCGGACACCCCATATTCCTCTGCGTTTTTTTAGCGATCATAAACGAATAGCAGCATGCACACTAACCGGCGTCGGCGCGAAACCGCTGCTTAGCGAGGCATAAAGCCGCGAACCATAATCCATCGGGTCGTCGACAGCAGGGCTCCCGCTTGCGCGGGGATGACTTCGAATTGATGCTGGCGAGGACCTCGTCGTAACGAGCCGCAAAAAAAAGCGCCGGCTCGAGGCCGGCGCGGTCAGCGAAGAAAGCCGCCTGGCGACTCGAAAGGTAATCGTTCAGATCGGACAGGATGTTTGCCTCGTCGACCTCGGCACCCAGCTTGATCATGGCGTCGGCAAAGCGGCCGACGATGTCATTTCGGATCTCCCCTGCGGGTAACCGATTGCTACTGAACTCCCTCGATCCTGCTCACCACATGACGACAACTTAATGTTCCGAACACGCGCGGGTAACCGCCGCCTCATTACCATGCGCGCTCATCATTCGCTTGCACAGGAGCGAGTCAGTGACAAAGCATGGTGCGCGGCTCATTGTCGGTCTGGCTGCCGGAGTCATGGTGGGCACAGCGGCGCTGGGGAGCTGGATTTTAGGCGATCGCGCTTCGGACTCGCCCTCCCCGATGACGGACAACGTGCGCGTCATCGACGATCGAAAGCTGCCGGAGAAGTGGGCCATCAACGCCGCCTACGGTCGCGGTGCTCTCAGCAACCTTCGCGCGGCACTCACCGAGATCGCCGATGACGACGCCGAGGAAGCGAGAAAGCGCATCGTCTTAGCGCAGTCGCTGCTCGCGAAGATCGAGCCCCAGCGATCCAACCAGCAATCCAACCAGCAATCCAAAACCGTCGTCGTCCCGCCGGATGCGCAAAACACGGCTGTCGCCGGCGACATCGAGCTCCCGGAAGACTTGATTCTGATTCATTCGGAGGTACGCCTGCTCGGTGCCGTGGAACTGCAGCACACCGTGCGGGCGAAGCTGGAGAGAATTCGCAGCGAGCTGGCGATGAACGATCACGAGGCCATCATCGCCGCGCTCGATTCATTGAATGTTCCGCTGACCTACACCCGAGTCGATCTGCCTCTGTCCGAAACCGTCACCCTGGTGAACGGGGTCCTGCAGGCGTTTGACGCCCGGGATGCCGAGCTGGCCCGGTCGAAGCTTATGCAGGTCGAGGACGCGTTGCTCATCAATACGGTCTACGTGGGAATCGAGGATGCGCCCGTCGAATCGACGAGCGTGAATGATGCCGGTTGAGATTATCAGCGGTTGGAGGAGTCATGTTGATCTTGAACAGAAAAATGGGCCAGTCCATCCATGTGGGTGACTCCGTGATCGTCACGGTGCTGGGCGTATCGCGTGGCCAGGTGAAGATCGGAATCGAGGCGCCCAAGGAGCTCTTGGTTCATAGGGACGAAGTGTACCGGCGTATTCAGGAGGGGGAGGCGCGAGAGAGTTCCAAGCCGGCCACCACCTGACGGGTGGCCCGGTGCCGTATCCATTCGGATAGATGAACAATAACAGGGATGAAGGCCAGCCACGGAAGGCAATTTTTCCTCAGCCGTTCGTGCCTCCGGAGTCAGTTCCCACCTCCACCATCCGCCGCCGTGTGCCGCCACTTCCACGATTTCGGCGATCCAGACCAATCTGCTCCATGTGCGTCATGGCGTGCGCATTTGAGGCCGATGCTTCTCGGCCCGATATCGGCCGCGAACGTGCCGGTGCTTGAAACTTCCGTGCCGTTGGGGTGTGCGATTACCGACTTCGGGCACAAGGCGGACGTGCAGGGAAACCCACCGGAAATCACATGAGGCAGTCCGATAGAGGGGCGGTTTTGACGGGCGCTATCGGCAACGCGCTCGAATGGTACGACTTCGCGGTTTTCGGGTTCTTTGCCGCGGCTATCAGCAAGCAGTTTTTTCCGTCCGATGATCCACTCGCAGGATTGATCAACACCTTCGGGGTATTCGCCGCTGGCTACTTCATGCGGCCTATCGGCGGCATTCTGTTTGGCTGGATGGGCGATCGACTGGGCCGCAGTCGTGCACTGCGTGCGTCAATGTCGGTCACCAGGGGCTCCGCCCCGCGCACGAGAACTTGCACCGGGAAGCCGAAAAAAATCCGGATCGAAGCGGGAATGTGATACCGATCTTTCACAACGAGCCGGCCCAACGGTTCGAAGCCGGGTCGACGCGGTTGATCGTCAACGTACCCTTCTTTCGAGGAGCAAGCCGGTCAATTCAAGATTCGCGAACGTTGTATTTGGAAAAGTTGATTTTCCTGGAAGCCCCAGTATTCTATCTCCCCCACCGTACCGTTGACGAAGGCGCAATTCATTCGGTTGACGATGGTACGGTAAGTTGATTTCCTTGGACGACCACGCTGCGCTGAGCGCGGTTCGTCCTGGAATAAAAATCGAGAAAGGAGGACGCCATGGTCCACAAAATGGTGGGTCCGGATCAACGCGATCGAGAAGACACGATGTTGACACCCGCCTATGGCTCGCGAGCCATGCGCGAAGCGGTTCCCAAATATTCAATCCCCGAGCGAAGTATGGACCCGCGCCAGGCGTATGACTTGATTCGCGACGAGTTGATTCTGGACGGCAATTCACGGCTCAATCTGGCTACCTTCGTCACCACATGGATGGATGACGAGGCCCGGCAGTTGATGACGGAAACGTTCGACAAGAACATGATCGACAAGGACGAGTATCCGCAGACCGCTGAGATCGAGCTGCGGTGCGTCAACATGCTGGCCCGTCTATGGAACGCTCCAGAAGAAGGGCAAGCGACCGGCTGCTCCACCATCGGCTCTAGCGAAGCCGCGATGCTCGGCGGGATGGCTCTCAAATGGAACTGGCGCAAGCGCCGACAGGCCCAAGGCAAAGCAGCCGACAAACCCAATATGATCATGGGCACCAATGTCCAGGTCTGTTGGGAGAAGTTCTGCCGTTATTGGGAAGTCGAACCGCGGTTTGTTCCGATGGAAGGCGACCGGTTTTGTTTAAACGCCGAAGAGGCGCTCAAGCTAGTCGACGAAAACACCATCGGCATCGTCGTGATTATGGGCAGTACGTTTGATGGCCGGTATGAGAATGTGAAAGAGGTCAACGACGCACTGGAGAAATTAAACGCCGAGAAGGGCTGGGACGTGCCTATTCACGTCGATGGCGCTAGCGGCGCTTTTATTGCGCCTTTTCTGCAGCCCGACTTGGAGTGGGACTTTCGCGTGCCGCTGGTCAAGTCAATCAATACGTCGGGGCACAAGTTCGGGTTGGTTTTTCCAGGCGTCGGTTGGGTCATCTGGCGCGACGCGGCTGAATTGCCCGAAGAGCTGGTCTTCCACTGCAACTATCTCGGCGGCGACCTGCCGAACTTTGCGCTGAATTTCTCTCGCCCGGGGAATCAAGTGGTCGCGCAGTACTATAACTTCCTCCGCCTTGGCAAGGAGGGCTATCGGCAAATCCATCAAACCAGCCAGGATGTGGCGTTGTACCTGTCCGGAGAGATTGCCAAGCTGGGACCGTTCAGGCTGATCTCTGATGGCAGTGACATTCCGGTGTTCGCTTTCACCACCAACGACGAGGCGAACTTCAGCGTCTTCGACATGTCGGATAAGCTGCGCGAACGTGGCTGGTTGTTGCCCGCCTACACGTTTCCGAAGAACCGTGAAGACCTGGCAGTTCTGCGGGCCGTCTGCAAAGAGGGATTCACGCGCGATATGGCGGACATTCTGCTCAAGCATATGCGTGCCGCAGTCGATCACTTTGCGTCGCGGCGGAACCACACGCCCAAAGAAGAGGGATCCACGTTCCACCATTAGCGGTAGGCCGGGCACGGGCGAGCAGCACCCCGCAAAATACCACGTGTTTCGGCGGCGATGCCGACAATGCCCACCTGAGTGGGCTTTTGGGGAGCGAAATATAAGTAGGTAATGTGCGTCAAGAGCCCCAGGGCCAGCGCGCCGTCGCTAGGTGTGCCAAAGGGGCTCTTCCAGACAAACCCGCCGTTCCAGTAGTAGCGAAATTTGACCAGTTCGTTTTCCCACCCGTAAACGAACGACGTCCATACGTGAATTCCGCTGTGGAATCCGATTCGGGGTGGGTGCCTCGCTCGCTCGCCCGCGATGCGGAGAGTTTGGTGAAAGTGATCTTTTGGCGGCGGGCATGTCGGTTTGGTTTCCTGCTGCCATCGCATACCCTCGTGCGGCGGGAGTCCTCACCGTCTTTATGGAATCATGGGGTGTGCTGCAGTTTACTCCGAATCCAGCCGACATCGAGTGTGCTGACTTCGCGAGAGGTTTACTTTCTGGAAAAGTCTTTGACGAAAAAAAGTGACCGGCCTCCGAACGGTATGCCGGTCACTTTCCGCTATGAAGACGAGCATTAAGTGATTTTCAGAGCAAAAAATTGCTTTGCGCCCTGGCGGTCTATCAGTACCAATAGGGGACGCTGCTCCGCGCTCGCCTTCTCGACCGCATCGATCACCTGCTGGGGTTCCGATACTTCGGTCGGACCGATGCGCTCGATGATGTCACCGGCTCGCAGGCCGTGCTTGAAAGCGGGACTGTCGCTTTGCACGTCGACTATGACAACCCCCGAAGCTCCATCGGCCACCTCGTAGTGGGAACGTGCCTCGTCGGTCAGGGTAGCGATCTTGACGCCAAGCTTTCCTTTCGGTTCGCTCTCCAACTTCACCATCTTCTCATCGTCTGCGGTCTCGAATTGAGTGGTCAGCGTCTGCTCAGTGCCGTTGCGCCAGATCCTTAGCGCCGCCGAGCCTTTCGCCATCTCTTTGATCATGTTCACGAGATCGTCGGGGCCGGCGACCGCCTTGCCGTCTAAGCCCAGAATCACATCACCGACTTCGACACCGGCTTGAGCGGCCGGACTTTTCGGCATGACCCGGGCAACCAGGGCGCCTTTGGCCTCCTCTAAATCGAGACTGGCTGCGACCTCCGGGCTCACCGGCTGAATCTGCACACCCAACCGCCATTTCTCCTCGTTCCCATGCTGCCACCAGCTCGGAGCATCTTGTTCGAAGAACCGTCGGAAGTATTCGTCCATGGACATGCCGTCCGGCAGCTTGTAATGACGCTCGGAATGCTGTTCGAATGGCTTTTCACTGAACCACTCGGAATGGACATTCAACGGGAACCCAGCGGCGCCGGACTGAGTGGCCGCACTGGCGAGCGGCGATAGCAGCCCTGCGGCCGCGAGGACCGCCACTGAGAGCCGCCGCTTTGGGGTAAAGAAGCGCCCCTTCAGGGGGGGCTGAGCCTTACATCTTGAATTGTTCATCAGTCATCTCCTACGTGAGAGAAAATGGTTCGAATCCACTCACAGAAAGCCTCGGAAGCGATCGTGGCACGATGCTTTCAAAGGCTTTGCAGCGTGGACTCCGAGTGGGAGTGTACGAGGTCGAAACTAAACCGAAGATGTCCGAGAAATTACCATCGCGTGATGGAGGCCGACCTTCAAGGCTCGAGCGGATCTATAAGATAGTCCCGCCATTGAGAGTGAAAACCGGCTTGTAACATGAATTTAGGACGGGGAGACCATGGTCTAGAGGGTCACACCGCAACGGTTACGTCGCCAGGGTCTTTGACCGTACCCCCGTAATCCGAGCCATGCGCGATGTGGGATTTCCTTGTATTTTGACCCCAGGGAGGTCCCGATATGAAGCGCAAGCGCTACACAGAAGAGCAGATCATTTCGATTCTGAAGGAGCACGAGGCGGGTGCCTCGGTGCCCGATCTGTCCCGTCGCCACGGGGTCGCCGAGAACACGATCTACCGCTGGAAGTCGAAGTTCGGCGGCATGGAGGTCTCGGAGGCCAAGCGGCTGCGTGAGCTCGAGCAGGAGAACGCAAAGCTCAAGCGCCTCCTGGCGGAGGCGGAGCTCGACAAGGCGGCGCTCAAGGAGCTTGTCGAGGGAAAATGGTGACGGCCACGCAGCGGCGCCGGGCCGTCGAGCACCTCAAGAGTCGCCGCTTCAGCGAACGCCGGGCCTGCCGGCTCGTGGGATTCAGCCGTTCGGCGGCCTGGTATCGCCAGAAGGGTCGGAACGATGCGGCGCTTCGAAAGCGGCTCAGGGCCCTCGCTGAGCGCTACCCGCGCTACGGCTACCCGACGCTGCACGACATGCTTAAGAGTGAAGGATGCGTGGTCAACCGCAAGCGGACCTATCGGATCTATCGCGAAGAAGGGCTTCAGGTGCGTACCAAGCGACGCAAGAAGCTCATACGCCCCCGTGTCCCGATGCGCGTGCCTGATTCGGTTAATCAACGATGGTCGATGGATTTCATGTCCGATCAGCTCGCCAACGGGCGACGATTTCGGATTCTCAATGTCGTTGACGACTACACGCGCGAATGCGTTCTGCAGATCGTTGACTTCTCGATCTCAGGTGAACGCCTGGCGCGCGAACTCGGCCGGCTCGCACGACGGCTACCCAAGACGATCGTTTGTGATAATGGCCCCGAGCTCACCTGTAAAGCCATGTTCTTCTGGGCGAAGCGCACGGGTGTGAAGCTACACTTCATCCAGCCAGGCAAACCGACTCAGAACGCATTCGTCGAGAGCTTCAACGGCAAGTTCCGCGACTACTGTCTCGACCTCAACTGGTTCGCCAGTCTCGAGGACGCACGCTCGACGATTGCTCACTGGCGACCGCATTACAACGACGTCAGGCCGCATCGCTCACTCGGCAAAAAGCCACCCGCAGTATTCGCCCAGGATGTGGCCCGATATGCTCAATCTCCCACATCAGACCTGGCTCGAGTTGAGGGGTACGGTCATCAGTCTTCCGGAATTCTGCTGGTAGAATTCTGCTAGGGTGCTGCCCCGAAAACCTAAAACAATTCCGCCGAATTCCAGGAGGAGCGCCATGTCCGGGGGGGCAGGCCAAGCTCTCCAACGGCAAGACGGTCAAGGCCGCACTGGCCAGGCCTCAGGGTCAGGCCAAGGGCAGCATGCTCCTGGTGCATGAGTGGTGGGGACTCGTACAGGAGTCGTGATGTCCGAAGGGGGTACGCCGATCCAATTCGGTGGACGCTGTGCTACGGACAAAAGCATTGGGATATTTTCCGGGTGACGGTTATCCCGTTGGTTCAGACTCCTCCTGTCAGCGAGTTAGAAAACCACCGTCGACCGCTAAAACATGTCCGGTGACGAATGAGGCCGCATCGGAACAAAGCCACAAGGCGCCATTAGCAATTTCTTCCGGGTTGGCGAGCCGGCCCATTGGTCCCTGTGCGATATACTCGGCCTCCAGCTCTGGTCGGAGCTCGAAGAACTGTGCGACATTGGGAGTCCGGGTATGGCTCGGACAGATCACGTTGATGCGCAGACCATATTCGACGTATTCCATCGCCGCTGTTTTACTGAGACTGACGATGCCGCCTTTGCTGGCCGCGTAGGCGGATCGGTATTTTCCTCCTTTTATGCCGGAGCTGGCGGTTGTGTTGACGATCGCCCCCTGCCCCTGCTTGAGCATGTGCGGGATTTCGTACTTCATGCACAACCACGTGCCCTTGAGGTTGGTCCCAATGGTGTGATCCCAGGCCTCATCGGTCTGGTCGACGATTGACACCATGTCCCCCATGATCGCGGCATTGTTGTAAGCGCAGTCGAGCCGTCCATAAAGCTCGATCACCTTGTCCACCAGCGCCTCGACATCGGCGGCTTTGGAGATATCCGTTCGCACGAAATGTGCTTCACCACCGTCGTCGAGAATGGCTTGAAGCGTTTTTTCGCCGCCTTCGGCATCGATGTCTGCGAGGACGACTTTCGCGCCCTCCCGGGCAAAGAGACGCGACGCAGACTTGCCGATTCCCGACGCTCCACCGGTTATCAAGGCGATCTTTCCTTCCAGTTGAGCTGGCATAGCGATTTCCTCCTAGGTGTAGGCACGTTCGCGCCCCGATGTGATTGAGGGTTCAACGCTCCATGTGTTTCCGTTTCCTCCCTTTCTCAAGCGTTGCAAACGATTCGACAAGCGCCCCGATCATTCCAACCGTAAGGCTGAAACTTGAAACGGTACGTGCACCGAGTGAAATCCCGCTCGCAATACCAAGACCCACCCCGTAAGACACGCAGATTCTGACCTTCCAGATAATCGTCCTGCCATTCACCGTGCTCTGTGTCGTAGGGGTACGGCTTTCGCCAGCGTGTGGCACACCATTCCCACACGTTCCCGACGCAATCAAACAGGCCAAATGGGCTGACGCCTGTCGGGTATATTCCAACCGGCGTGGGCGAGCAGACCTGGTTAGCACCTGCTCTCGAGTTCAACCGGTCGATTTCGAACTCGTTGGACCATGGATACGTCCTTCCATCGACACCCCGTGCCGCTTTTTCCCACTCGGCCTCAGTAGGCAGGCGGTGCAACTGTCCGGTTTCCGCACTCAACCACCGGCAATAAGCCACACATTCATACCAACTCAGCCCAATCGCGGGCTGGTTGGGACGGTCGAAGCGTGCGTCCTGCCAGAACCGTGGCTCACTCTGCTCCTCACCGACCTCACGCCAGCCTGCCTCCGTCCACCAGCGCTTGTTCTCGTACCCGCCGGCGTCGATGAACCGTTGAAATTCGGCATTTGTCACCGGATATCTCT
>JABAHO010000884.1_pt1 | contig 100710 bp, 84 predicted proteins | sample 7062071 | NCBI WGS metagenome assembly JABAHO01 (sample SAMN14534356, study PRJNA622989) | marine sediment metagenome | biome: marine biome [ENVO:00000428]; feature: marine pelagic biome [ENVO:01000023]; material: deep marine sediment [ENVO:00002113] | place: India: Gulf of Kutch | collected...
AGGTGGAAGCCGAGCTCGATGCCTCGCAGCGTGCGCTGGTCGGTGCGAATCGCGAATACCCCGCGCTGGCTCTACCTGCCGGATGGCGGCGCCTGCGTCACCGAGGACAATGACGCCGTGGATCGCATGACCGGGATCGGTGGCTACGAGCGCATCCTGCACCGCTGGGAGTCGCGACCGGCCTACGCCGTCGTTGCCATTGCGCTCGTGGTGGCGTCGCTCTGGCTGTTGGTGACCCACGTGGTGCCGGTGGTGGTAGAGAAGATCGCCAAGCGTATTCCGGTGGAGACGGAGAGCGTGCTCGGGCGCCAGACTCTGAGCGGGATGGACGAGTACCTGCTGGGTCCCTCGCAGCTGGCCGAGTCGCGCCAGGTCACGCTGAGCTCGAAGTTCGACGATATGGTGCGCGCGAGCGGGGAGACCACGCCCTACCGGCTCGAGTTCCGCTCGAGCGCCAGTCTGGGCGCCAACGCGTTCGCGTTGCCGGCCGGCATCATCGTCATGACCGATCAGCTGGTGAACGCCGCCGGCGACGACGCCGAGGTGCTCGGCGTGCTCGCCCACGAGCTCGGCCACGTCCACCACCGGCACACCATGCGCCGGCTGCTCGAGGGCTCTGTCATCGCGCTCATCATCGCCGCGGTGACGGGCGACGTGACCTCGGCGACATCCCTTGCCGCCGCGGCGCCCACGCTGCTCCTGCATCTCAAGTACTCGCGTGACAACGAGCGCGAGGCCGATCAGTATGCCATCCGCATGATGCGCGATTCCGGCTACGATCCATCGCGTTTCGCCGCGCTCTTGAAACGCATCGAGGGAAGCGCGCAGAAAGGTTACGGCAGTGTGCCGGGCTTCCTCTCGTCGCACCCGCCGACCGAGGAGCGCGAGGCCCTGGCGCGCGAGCCGTAGCCATCGCGCTGCGTGCTCGGCCGCAGCGCTCGACCCTGGCGTGCCCCGGCGAAGCGCGACGCCTCTGCACGCAGATCCCCATACATGTTCACTCACCGACGGCGAGCGTTCGAAGCCGCGGGCCTAAGCCGGCGCGCGTCGACGCCTGCGCACGCGTGACGTGTTCGTCAGAGCCGAATAAGCTCTCAGGCGGGACCTACGGTGAATCCCAGATTGACGTGCTCCCGGTGAGAATCGTGGAGCTGGAAGCTGTGCACGATATGACTCTCGAAGAGCACCAGGTCACCGGCACGGGGAAGGCAGGTATAGCCTTCCTGATTCAGCATGGTGTCCCGGATCACCGGCATGGAGAAGCCCATCTCCTTGGCTGGGTGATAGAGGATGAGGCGGGTGCCGTCGGCCGGTGCCTCGATGAAGTAGTACCCCGTATAGAAGCTGTTGGGATGACTGTGCACGTCCATCGAGTCGCCCCGGGCAAGCACGTTCAGCCAGCATTTGTGGACGGCCAGGGGCTGCGCATCCAGATCCACGCACTTGTGTTCGGCGAAGGCGATGGCCTCGCGCAGAAAGATGTCCGCGAGCGTTCGGAAAGCTTCGGTCCTGTGTAACCCGCTTTCGCTCATCAACGTCGTGTAGACCGGGCACGCCCAGCCCGCATCCGGGCTGCTCGGAATCTCTGTGCGAATCCGCTCCAGCTCTGCTGCCAGCGACTCACGGATGGCTTCTTGGGCGGCCACGTGGGTGCGCAGCAGGACTGTCGGGAAATACGCGGCGGTGACGCTTTGTGTCATCGAGCGATGGGGGGCTCCGGTGCCGGACATGGGAACGCTCACGCGGCTCTTCGCTGAACCAGGTTGGCATTCATCGCGACGCTGATGCGCTCCTCGTCGATGTCCGCCACCTTTACAGCGTGGCGAAGGTTGCCCGAGAAGATCAGCATCAGTCCTTCCCGTGGCTCGATCTCCTGGAAACGGGTATTGAGATCCGTGCGCTGACGCACCTCGGGCACCATCATCACGTCCGCCGTGGGCGCGTGCACCATCAGCTTAGACGCCCCGGGCGGCGCCTTGAGGTAATAGATCCCACCGAACACGTAGTTGATGTGGGTATGACGCTCCTGGGAGTGGCCCCGTCGGTAAGCGTTCAGCCAGCACATGTCGATGGCCACCCGATGGGTGTCCATGGGGTAATCCATCGCCCGTCCATAGCGCTCGGCATTCTCGACGAAGTGCTCGCAGAGTCGCCGGAAGCCCGGACGCTCATGGAGCAGGAAATTGCTGCCGATGGTGGTGTAGACATCGCAGGACCAGGACGCGGGGCGGCCGCCCGGCGTGGTCCTGCGAACCTCTTCGATCTCCTCGAGCAGGCGGGCATTGAGCTCACGGAAATCCGGGATGACGGTCATCTGTATGACCGTGGGAAAGAGCATCTCGAAATTGCGTTGCGCTTCTGTCATGGACGGACTCTCCAGGATTCCCATGTTAATGCATGCTCCATCGCTGGCGAAACGCGATGGCCGGCGCCTGGATGGGGGCTGCTTCCACGCCAGGCTCGCGATCGCATATCCCGGCAATGGCGCCGCCTGCTCGGCGGCGGCGGCGCTCGGCGTTATCATCAACCCTTTCGCCGGACAGCCACCATGCCCGACCGCTATCCACTGATGCGTCTGATGGCCTCTCTCGCGCTGATGTCCATCGGCGGGTCGGCCATGTATGCGGCCATCATCGTGCTCGAGCCCGCCGCCCGGGAGTTCGATATCGGCCGTGGTGCCGCCTCGCTTCCCTACGCGCTGTTCATGGTCGGCTTCGGCACCGGGGGGGTGGTCATGGGCCGCGTCGCGGATCGTTTCGGCATCGTCGTACCGGCTGTCATCGGCAGTCTGTGTCTACCGGCCGGGCTCTATGCCGCCAGCCACGCCCTCGACTTGACCCAGTTCGGTCTCGCCATCGGCGTGCTGTGCGGATTCCTCGGGGCGGGCTTCACGTTCGCCCCCCTGGTCGCCGACGTGTCCCACTGGTTCACGGCGCGACGCGGGCTTGCGGTCGGCATCGCCATCAGCGGCAGCTACGTGGCGGGCGCGATCTGGCCGGCGCTGCTCCAGTACCTGGTGGACAGCGACGGCTGGCGCGAGACCTATCGCTGGCTCGCGGTGCTCACTCTCGGCACGATGCTGCCGCTTTGCCTCGCACTCTTTCGCCGGGCGCCCCTGGAAGAGCCGTCGGCGGACGGGGTGCCGCTGAAGCCTCTGCGCCATCGCTCCCTGGCGCTGCCGCCGTATGCTCTGCAGTGCCTGCTCTGTGTCGCCGGGATCGGCTGCTGTGTCGCCATGGCAATGCCCCAGGTGCATATCATCCCCTATGTGCTCGACCTCGGTTTCGCGGCGGCCCGGGGCGCGGAGATGCTGGCGCTCATGCTGGGTTTCGGCATCTTGAGCCGGGTGCTGTCGGGGTGGCTGTCCGATCGCATTGGAGGCCTGCGCACGCTGCTCCTGGGTTCCCTGCTGCAGGCGCTGGTGCTGGTTGCGTTTCTCGCCGCGAACAGCCTGCCCACGCTCTACCTCTGCGCCATCGCGTTCGGGCTCGTGCAGGGCGGTATCGTGCCGTCCTATGCCATAATCATCCGCACCTTCTTCCCGGCGAGTCAGGCGGGCTGGCGCATCGGCATGGCCTTCCTGTTCACCATATCTGGAATGGCGCTCGGGGGATGGATGGCGGGCGCGATCTACGATGTCACGGGCACCTACACGTGGGCTTTCGTCAATGCCATCGCATTCAACGTGCTCAATCTGGTCATCGCTCTCACACTCCTGAGTCGCTATCGGCGGGTTCGTGCTCCGGGCGCCGGTCTTCCAGCCGGGCAAGTCGCCGAGTGACGGGACGCTTCGACAGACACCGTTCTGCTCAGCTGCGCACCCGACAGTGGGCAAATTAATCAGAATGTACATCCGGTCCCGACCCCTGAACCGGATTTGGTGAAGCCGGACGATTTCAATCGATACCTGGAAGCTACCCGGCCATAGGCCGGAGTAAGACTTTCAAAGAGCGATCGTGAGGCTGACGTGCTCTGAGTTGTCGTGGCCGGGACCGATCTCTCGAGGGCAGCTTCAAGCCAGCCCCAGGAGCTGTTTTCTTTCGTTTGCCCACGTGCGGATGACTTGGTCAACCGCCAGACCGATAAACGCCACGCAAAGACCGAGGGTTATTCCATTGCCTATTCCATGCTTATCTGACAGTGATTTCAAAATCAACTGGCCGAGATCATCGGTGCCAATCATCGCCCCGATAATTACCATGAATAAGGCAAATACAACGGTTTGGTTGACGCCCAGCATCATGTGTGGAAAAGACATGGGTAGCTCTATATTTATCCATCTCTGCAATCGATTCACTCCTGACATCGAGCCCGCATCGATTAATGATGGCGGGACACTGCGAAGCCCTTCGACCGTATAACGGATCGCAGGAATAGAGGCGAATATTATTACCGCAATCAGGACCGATGTATCGGTTATCCCGAAAAGCATAATCACCGGAATCAGATAGATAAACGACGGAAACGTTTGAAAGGTATCGCAGAGCAACAGGATGAATTTCGTGGTATATGTGTTCTGAGCAAAGGCCGTACCGACGACGATGCCGATTATGGCCGACACGATGACTCCGAAACTCATCAGGTAAGCCGTGATAAGTGCTCTGTCCCACCATTCTGTCAAGGCGATGAACAGCAAGAATCCACCAACGATCAGTGACGTTCTCAAGCCGCCTACTATGTAGCCGATACCCATTGCCAAGGTGAAAGTTGCCACTACTGGCATGCTCAGGTACGCGGTCTTCATCGGAAACAGCACCTCGACAATCAGCCATTCATTGAAACCTTTCAACGTATAGAAGAACGTATCCCATATCCAGTCGACTCCCGCCTGCCAGAACTGCTCCGTCGTGATGCCTTTGTTGTGTGGAATGAGATAAAGGTAGTTGGGACCTCCTTTGAAAATGAACGAGCCAATAAAGGCGAGAACAATACCGACGAGCAAAACAGCAAGAAATAACAAGGAATATTTATGTCGGCCATAGAAGCTGAGGTCCGCGAAATAATCCCTCTGCTTGTTGGCCCACGCGAGCGACAGCCTGTCGAGGACGACAGCGATCAGAACGATGCAGATACCTAATTCGAGCGCTTGCCCGATCCTCAGCTGATTGAGCGCGAGCAGCAGATTGTGTCCGAGTCCCTTCGCGCCGATAAATGACGCGATGACCGCCATCGCCAGGCATTGCATGATGACCTGATTGACGCCGACCAGGATATCTCGCCGCGCCGTTGGAATGAGCACCCGGAAAAGAAGCTGCAAATTGCTGCAGCCGCTCATGAGACCCGCCTCGACAACTTCGGGCGGTACCTGTTTGAGCCCGAGCAAGGTCAAACGAACCATCGGTGGCGTAGCAAAAATAATGGTTGCAATGGCACCTGCATGGTCGCCGATACCGAAGAAGACCATGACGGGCACCAGATACGAGAAATGCGGCATGGTTTGCGCCACATTGAGCAGAGGATTCAGAGCGGCTTCGACTGCCTTACTTTTGTACGCCCAAATTCCAAACACCAAGCCCAGGAGAAACGACACAGGAGCCGCGATGAGGACAAACGATAGTGTCTCCATCGACGGCTCCCACTGACCGAACGCGGCGATATAAATGCTGGAGAACCCCACGAGCAAGGCAAGGCCTTTACCCTGGAGTGAGTAGCCTAGAATAATCCCCCCAGCGGCGACCACGGTCCAGGGAAGAGCCGGCCAGCGAGCCCACTTATTCTGACTGACAAAATCCCAATCCGTGAAAGTTACAATGGTCTTGATGCCACCGAGGAGAATTTCCCGCACCAAGTCAATCAAGAAAAGAACGCTTCCCGAGATCGCCCTCGTCAGCGCTGTCAACAGTGCTTTCTGCTCGTAGTCATCGATTTCGGGGTCGTACACCTGCACCGGCATCCAGTCGAACATCAAATAATCGACGCTGTCATTAATCAGCACGGGAAGGTTTTTGATGAGTGGCGGCAAGCGCCACAAGAAGTTCGTGTCCGATGGCGAGATGGCGAAACAGAGCAGGAAAAACACGGCCAACAAAACACCGAATTGCATCAGCTTGGGATGTTTCGTGACAGCATTCATAGGGAAGTCATTCCGAGTCTGGCTTTTTGGCACTACTCCCAAACAGCACGCTGATCACGTTGGACGAATGCAACACACCGACAATTTTCTCATTTTCATCCAACACCGCGACCGGCTTCCTCTCGGTCAAGACTGCTTCTGCGACGGTCTCGATAATGGCATCTTTGGAGACATTCAGGTCACTCAGCTCTTCAGAGCTGTCCACGGGCTCCATGACGGATTCTATCTTGAGGACTTTTTCTCTTGGTACGTCCTCGGTAAATTTTCGCACGTATTCGGTAGCCGGCTTGAGGATGATGTTCGCCGGCGTATCCAACTGTTCGATGACACCGTCTTTCATGATGGCAATACGATCGGCCAGCCGAAGAGCCTCGTCAAAGTCATGCGTGACGAACAATATGGTTTTGTTCAAGACGCCTTGCAATCGCAGGAACTCGTCTTGCATCTCTTTACGAATCAAGGGGTCCAGGGCCGAAAACGGCTCGTCTAGAAACCAGATGTCGGGCTCGACTGCGAGCGAGCGGGCTATGCCGACACGTTGCTGCTGGCCGCCCGACAGGTGTCTTGGAAAATAATTTTCTCTCCCGTCAAGTCCGACAAGATCGACCATGTCTTTCGCTCTTTTGACGCTTTCTTGCGTGCTCTTTCCCTTTATCTGCAAAGGGAAGGCGATATTTTCAAGCACGGTTTTGTGGGGTAAAAGAGCAAAGCTTTGAAATACCATCCCCATCTTGCTGCGGCGAAGTTCAATCAGCTGTCTATTTGACATCGCCAGCAAATCTTCGCCGTCGATAAAAATACGGCCCGCTGTGGCATCGGTGAGCCGTGATATGCAGCGAAGCAATGTCGACTTGCCCGATCCCGACAAGCCCATTACAACCAATAGCTCGCCTTTCTGGACTTGAAAAGAAGCATTGTTCACACCGACCACGCAGCCGGCGTCCTGGAAGGCTCTGGCATCGACATTGCCGCCTGAAGCTTCCAGCATTCTCTCGGCGTTCTCGCCGAATATCTTGTAGACGGAGTCGCACCGGATGACCGGTTGCTGATTTTCCGGTGTTTCGAGTCGAGGCGACATGACTTACTTGCTCACCGTTGGTCAGCGAATAAAGATATCACGATGTTGTGGTAACCAAACGGCTTTTAATAAATAAAAAACCCCCCTAGTCAGAACTAGGGGGGCTTGGCACGAGTAAGGTGTTGTCACATACCTGGTTTGGTCCAGGGCTTCCACACGGCCTCGTTATCCGCCAACCACTTTTTGGCGGCGTCTTTGTGGTCCATTTTGTCGATGTCCACCAGCGCGGCCATGGCACCGATCTGCGGTGTGGTGAAGTTTATTCTCGAAAACGTCATGTACGCGCGTGGATGTGTCTTCGGGAACTTGTAATTGGCCGCTTTCTTGAGCCAGCCCTTCGGGGAACCGCACTTACCATCGCCACCATCGGCTTTCCTGCAACCGTCTTTGTATGCTGGAAATTCGATGAAGGTAAAACCCTCGGCGTCCGTGAAGTTGGGCGTCCAGTTGAATATCACGGTACCTCGGCCTTCCTTCTTGGCAGCGGCGAGCTCGGCCCACAGCGCATCAGCGCCGCCGGCAAATTTGACGGTCCATTTGTCAGCCAGTCCAAGAGCTTCGAGACGCTCGGGCATTAAATCGCCGTGCCAGTTTTGCGGACCTTCGAGCCAACGACCCTTGCCTCCGGAATCCGGCGTGGCGAAGTTTTTATGGCAGTTTGCCAAGGCTTTCCAGTCGGGAAGACCCGGGCAGAGTCCCTTCTCGATGACCCAGTTCGGAACACCCATTTCCTCCAGCGTCACGGCGTCATGGGTGCCGGCGTCAATGACACCGCCTTTTGCCATCGCGTTGTAAAAGGACTTTCCAAACGTGGATTGCCAGACCTCGTGGGAGATCGTTACGTCGCCATTACGAATAGACTCGTAAACGGCCTGGGTATCGGCGGGAACGTATTCAACGTTATTGCCCATGGATTCGAAAATGCCGCCGATTACATACGCCATGACCACCTGGCTTGACCAGTTGTGGATTGGAATGACGATCGGTTGGCTGCTATCAGCTGCTTTTGATGCCCCAGAGAGCGAAACGAGGCTGATAAAAGATGCCGCGAGCAGTGTCCTGGTAGGTGTCGAAGAAAATATTTTCATGTCCTCCTCCATATTCTTCTAATCGGTCGAGAATGATGAGTGCCTGTCTGAGGGTCAGGCCAAATCGCCGCCTGTTGAACGGATGACTTGTCAGGCCGCGGTGCGCCCTTAAAGCCCACGGGGCGTCATCGTTTTTTCGAGTGTTTACAGCACGCTAAAACTACTTTTCCAGGTCGGAGATAGTCAAGTAGAGATGGCTGAATTGACTTGTGCGGGAGGCCAATCCACCCTCGCGGCCTGCGCACACTGGACCAATTGAGGTCCACTGCGGGTATTCCGACCATGGTCGGCTTGCTCAGACAGGAGGGAGTGTGGTGAGTCCGCGCTGGGCCAGGTGGCCAAATCGACAATGGACTGGCAAGCCATTCGAGCTTCCCGAGCGAGCGCTCGGCCCGGCGCCTAATTGCACACCTACGCGATGCCGTTGTTACGGCCGCTCTCGGGCGTCTACATCCGGCTCTTGCCGATGGTCTGTCCGTTGGTCGCCGTGAGCACGAAGTACAAAAGACCATTGGAGGAGGTCTTCTTCGCTGTCCCGCTCCCGCGGGAGTGCCGCCGCCTCGAACACCCGTGGGCGCGCTCTCCGGAAAATCCCCGGATTTGAAATTCCGTCAACCCTCCGCCAGCTCGTCCACGTCGTACTGTCCGGATATGCGCCGCCGGATGTGCGACCAGCTCATGCCGATGGCCAGCAGTGCTGCCACGCACGTCAGCGAGATCCAGGTGATCGCCGTGCCGGTATTCGCTGGCACGATCTCGTACCTGACCAGCATCCAAACCAGGGTTCCGAGAAAGGCGGCGGCGAGCAGGATCCCGATTCCACCGAGCGACATGAGCGTTGCACGCAGGAAGACCACCCAGCCAATGAGCAGGACCACGCCTACGAAATAGTGCTCGGCCCCTGCCGTTCCACCGGCCAGAGCATCCTTGAACCAGTGAACGTAGGAGTAACCGCTTGGATTGTAGGTGAGAAAGACGAGGGCGAGCGCCGCGACGAGTCGCATGATGAAGGAAGCCCAATCGAACTGACTCGTTCTCACTGACATATTCCTGTAGGCGGCACCGTGCCCGGCGCGGCGGATTTTACTCGATTACGCGAAAGGCGTGAACCGGCCGTCCCGGCTCGATGGGTTGGGCATGACTGTCGACCTGGGTCAGAGTATCGAGGTGATCCGGCGCTGCCACTCGGCAAAGCAGTCCGAGATGCAAAGAAAGCGCGGGCACAGTGATCACCTGACTGAACGCCAGCTCTAGGTCTGGCTTCGCCTCGAGGGGGCAGAGCAGACGCCGTGCTCCCCCGCGTCTGGCATCGGCGGCCTCAGTTCAGCCGCCGAGGATTGTCCCCCGCGGCTGCCGATTCTTCACCTATGGAGAGATCCAGACGCCAGTCGGCGCTCTGTGCCGCCTTAGCGAGCATGGAGCAGAACGAGTGAATCAACTTGTCGTCCACGGCGATTTCCAAACCACGCCCCTCCAATGGATGCAAACCGAGCCGCGGGACTTTTCCCGAATCGGACTTCACTTCAACCTTGGCGAGTAATACTGGTGATGTGCCCAAGGGGGTCCGGGTGGCGTCTTCCTGATACTTGGTGGCGAAGTCGCTGTTTGACGTGGCTTTCTCATGCTCGAAGGCCAGTATTGCCGATTTGGCAGCCTGGTCCCGCTGCTGGGCCACCTTTCCCGTTGACTCGAGCATACGAATGAGTGCCGGCCATAGCAGTTTAGTGAATCTGCGAGTCATCCAGAACTGATACTCGCATTTGTCCAAGGTGCTGATGCGAAGGAGAGTGCGATCCTCTCGGGCATCGTACTTGAGTTGAATCTGGTGAACCCGCGACATATCCGGTTCTTTCGAGCAGGACTGAAAGGTCTTGATTCAATTCTGGCACATCTGAGTGGCGCCAACCGAGATTTGGGCGGATGGCAGACTCAACCGCACGTTGGGTAACGCGACGCGATTCGACGCGCCCAGATCCGTCATGTCGTTTGTTTGTGGCAGGGCTCGCGACCGGCGCTCCAGCCCGCTGTGCTCCGCTGCGCGAAGAGCGCCCGGCCACCAGCGTGGACGCTCCAGCCGGCGTGACTGTCACTCACCGCACCGGTGTCGGCCGATTCAGTTGGAGTTGCCGAGCCGCGGGTCGGCGGCCTGCAGCGCCGGCCGCCGGCGCGGGATTGGCGCGTATTGGCCGGGCCGTTGTTGAGCCCGATCAGCCAAACGCGTGGCTCGCCCTTTACAGATGGCCGGTTGGACATCATTCTTCGCGGGGTGAATTCCGGGGTGTCGGGGTGACCCCGGACGACGACACGACGATCCATGCGGAGAGGTTCGAAATGCTCGATCTGATGAAGATTGCCCGAACCGAGGCGGACGGGGGCGACCTGTTCACGCTGCTCGAAGGGCTTTACCGGTCCACCGATGTGCGCCCGCAAGGTTACCCGAATGCGGTGATCTGGGAGGGTGGCAACCACGACGCAAAGGTGAATCCGGTGGCCCACTCGCTCACGGACGCCTACGCGCTCCTCGGCACCGTCGCCGCCCTCGATATTCTCGGTCTGCCCTTCTACGCGGTGCCCATGTGGGCCCAGTATCGCCACGACAAGAAGCTCGAGCCGCTCGCGTGGTTCGGAAACATGCCCTGCATCTCCATCAAGTGGTCGACGGCCGGGGATGCCTATGTGAACGACGCAAGCGGAAAGAAGGTCGTGGTCATGGGCAAGTCCGGCAACGCGCCCCTGCGCACCCAGGCGGGCGTCTACTGCAACGTGCGCCCCTACGGCACGATAACGGTCGTGCGCTGCATGCCCTGTCTACCTTACTCCCAGGATCGCCAGGCTTTCACCGTCACTCCGGACAAGGGGCTCATCCACTCGGAGATGAATACCCCGGGCGTTCAGATGGCCTATGCCAACCGCCAGTTCCTGCGCATGGTCCACGAGACCGGCAAGCTCGGCCGGGTGGCCATGAAGCCTACCCAGGCCATGGAGGACGGCATCAACGCCGGGCTGCACTCGTGGCTTCTTCAGGGCACCAAGTTCGAGGTGGGCCGCAAGTACGCGGTGGACGGATACGTGGAGCATCGGGAGAACGTGGATCGCATCATCTCGCTGCTGCCCCCGGACTTCAAGGACGGCATGGAGAGCTGGGGCGGGCGCATCGAGCAGCACATCTCGGATACGAACTACGGGCTGCTTCTGTGGGATCTCATCGAGCAGCGCGATGCCATCGTGCTGGCCACCGATCTCGACGGCGATCGTCTTACGGATCTCCTCGCCGACGTCTCCGATCCGCTGCGCAATTACGGACAGCGGGTTCTCGACCACGTCGGGGTCAAGAAGAACATGAACGAGATGTGGTACGACATGGGCTACACGACCGGCAACGGGCGGGACATGACCTCGGTCATGTACCGCATGTCCGGGCCACCGATCCACGAGCAAACGCTCGGATCCGCGGATGCCATGCTGCTCCGACTCCTCGACGGCGACGAATGGGTGGGCGGCACGAAGAAGCCTTATGACCCTCGCATCCACTTCGTCCTGATCCGCGACGCCTATCTCGATGCCAACCCGGACAACGAGGCGCTGCGCGCCTGGCTGGACGACGCGCTGGCGAAGTTCGACCAGGTCTACTCGGGGGAGCGCCCCGGCTTCCTGCAGGGCTACGAGCAGCTCAAGAAAGCCATCAAGCCCTGGGGAGCCTGACTATCGCCGCGTGCTACCGGTTCAGGTAGACGAGCCGCCGCAAAGGGAGTGGGGCGCCTGCGGGGTCGGGTGCGCCAAGAGCGCCCGGCGGCCAGCNNCCCGAGTAACCGGCAGGGCCGTTGGATCTCCTATCCGCACACTCCTCATCCGTCCAGTTAGGCAATCTATCAATTGACTTCTGGACTCGTCTCAGGGGGCTGGTCAGTTACGCGTCCGGCGGTTGTCTCATACCATTTCGAGACGTGTTGGGAGGCGGTTTTGACAAAGCCTCGTTTCGCGCTCGACTCGCCTCGCCCACTCAAGCGCTTGTGTCTGTTGGCGGAGATTCATTGCGCCTGTCAATGTTCTGGATTTCGCCAATCTTGATGGGACCGGGCAGGATTCTCTGCAACTCCCTGTGATGGTGCGGCGCGTCAATCCATGGGTAGGGACAGACTCTCAGCTCGGGGGGGGCAGGTTGATTAATTCTTCCCACCCCGGTTCGGAGGCGGGTTAATCGACGTATATACTTTCGCGGAGTACATACTCTCTGGAAATGCGTCGTGGCGTCGAAGGCACAGAGAAAGCTCGCCGTGGTTCTCCACGCGGACGTGGTGGGCTCGACGGACCTGGTGCAAAAGGACGAGACGCTCGCCCACGAGCGTATCACGGGCACATTCAGCCGATTTGCCTCCGTCATCAGACGTTACGGGGGCATTGTGCACGAAGTGCGCGGAGACGCGCTCGTAGCCGAGTTCACGAGAGCTTCGGACGCGATACTGGCCGCCATCGCCTTCCAAAGCGCTAACGCCGAGCACAACCGGGGGATCGGCGATGGGTTACTAGCTGAGTGCCGGGTTGGTCTTGGCATGGGAGAGGTCGTCACCAGCGACAATACTGTCACTGGTGCCGGGGTCGTTGTCGCCCAGCGGGTCGAGCAGCTCGCCGAAGGCGGGGGAATCTGCGTCCAAGGCGCTGTTTTCGAGACAATTCCGAATCGATTCCCCATTGACTTCAAAAACCTTGGTGAGAAGGAGCTCAAGGGATTCACGGAGCCGCTGCGTGTGTACGCAGCAAGCCTTCGAAACGGCGCAGTGGTTCCGGCGCCGGACTTTGTCGCGCCCACGCTGACCGAGCGGCTCAGAAGGCGGCGACGGCCGCTTGCGGCCGCGGCCGTCTCGGTGCTCGTGGCGGCTGGCCTCGCGGTGTCATGGATTGTCTTAGAGCCCGACAACCTCTCACCGGCCCGCGAATCGATGTCTGGATTCGACAAACCATCCATCGCGGTTCTGCCGTTTCAGAACCTGAGCGCGGACCCCGGCCAGGAATACTTCAGCGATGGAATCACCAACGACATCATCAATGCCCTCTCCCGGTTCTCGAATCTGACCGTCATCGCACAAAACTCCGTGTTCGCGTTCAAGGGGAAGCCTACGAAAGTCCAGAACGTGGCGCGGGAGCTGGGGGTTCGCTACGTGCTGGAGGGAAGCGTGCAACGTGCAAACGATCGGGTACGCATAAACGTGCAGTTCGTCGATGCGAATTCAGGGAGGCAACTCTGGGTGGACCGGTTCGACGAGCTGGTCACCAACGTGTTCGATCTCCAAGACGAAATCACAAGACGCATAGTCAGCGCTGGCGCCATCAGGGTAACCGAGCTGGAGCAGCGTCGCGCCCTGTCTCACCCCGAGTCCGATTTCAGCGCCTACGATCTTGTCCTGCAAGCGCTCTCACTGCTTCGCCAGCTGACTCGAGCAGAGAACTTCAAGGCCCGACAGTTGTTCAGAGAAGCTATCGCCATCGACCCGAGCTACTCAACGGCGCATGCGGGTCTCGGCTGGACCTACATGAATGCAATTCTGTGGGGGTGGCTACAAACCCCTCGTGCCGCACTGACCAAGGCAGAGGCCCATGCGCGAAAGGCGATATCGTTGGACCAGAACTGTGTCGATGGCCATCGGTTGCTGGCGAGGGTGCATTTGAGCCAATTCAATCACGATCTCGCCATCCTGGAGCTTGAACGCGCAATCGCTATCAATCCCAATGATGCAGCCAGCCATGCCGAACAGGGAGTGGTGTTCGTTTATTCGAACAGAATCGATGCCGCGGTTCGATCCCTCGAGACCGCCTTACGAAATGACCCGAACATGACTGCAGAGGGCTTGATGCATCTGGGGATGGCGTACTACCTGCAAAATCGTTACGAGGACGCCCTGGCCCCGTTGAAACGCGCCGTTGCCCGGAATCCGGACAACGTCTTCATCCACCTCGTGCTGGCGGCGACGTATGGTCAACTCGGGCGCACCGAAGACGCGCAACAATCCACCGCTGCGGTACGCCGTCTCGATCCTTTTGCTCAGCTCGAGCAGTTCGGCAGGCTGTTCACCGAGCCCGCCAGTGCCGCCCATTTTGCAGATGGTTTCAGAAAAGCAGGGCTATAGTGAACCCGGCGAATCCCGGATAGGTGGCGTCAGCAGGATCTAGCGGTTATCCCGAAGATTCTTCCGATTCTCGCTCCAGTTGTAATTGGCGGTTACCAGGTAGGCGTCAGGTGCCTTGCGCCACGCTTCGCGAAACTGCTTCGTCTTGTTGAAGTACAGTTTCCCGTCGACGATTGTGAAGGCCTTGGGATCGATATCTGCAAACTCGCCGGCCGCAAGGCCGAGTGCGCAGTAACCGCCGAATTGTGGCGCGTACCGCTCGGGGTTTGCCTCGAAGAGGTCGCGGTTGCCCGCGCTGGCGAAATGCCAGGTCGCGTCCTCCCAATCAGCGCTGTGTTCCTTGCTGCCCTGCATCGCCTTGTTATCCGTAAAGTAGGCGACCGTGTCGTAACCATGTATCGCTAGTTGCTCTGAGTCAACGTTGATCGCAGGGATCGCGGACGAGGTTTGCGACGAAACGAAGCCAGCGACGACGAGCACGGCTACTGCTAACGCAGCGGCGATGGCGCCGACGAGTTTTTTGCGGCGTTGGGTGGAGCCATTTTCGGACATATCACACCTCCGCGGGGAGAGCCCTCGATGTGGCCTGGAGTTCACCGAGGAACCTACACCTTTGAAAGTGTGCCTGCAAATGCGCAGGATGGAGCCGGATAAATCCTGGCGCACCCGGAGGGTCGAGTGAAGAAAAAGCCAAAGCATTGCTTCGGCCCTCGCGAACGCCCGAGGCTTGCCGGCCAAGGGCCGGTGTCATGGTAGCGCTCGCGAACGGCGCTCCGGTCCCCTACGCCCCAGGTGCGCCAAGAGCGCCCAGCAGCCAGCGTGCACGCTCCCGCCGGGGCGAATGTCACTCACCGCACCGAGCGCAGCGCCGTCGACCGCCTCAGTTTTCGTGCTGACCGAGCACTCGACAACACCCCCGAGTAACCGGCAGGGCCTTTGCATCGCCTATCCGCCCGGGGGCAGTGGTAGTGCGGTCTTCGGCGCCGACGGACCCCGTTCGCGCCGCGAGAAAAACGCGGCAATTGAAAGGGTTGTCACTCGGACCATAGTATCCGCATAGGCATGGTCGTGGTGGAGGGGGGCGATTCCATGGGACGGCTCGACGGCAAGGTGGCGGTGATCACCGGGGCGGGCAGGGGCATCGGCCGGACGGCGGCCGGACTGTTCGCCGCGGAGGGTGCGCGGGTCGCGATCCTGGAGATCGACGAGGAGCGCGGGTCGGACGCCGAGCGCGGTATTCGCGAGCAGGGGGGCGATGCGTACTTCGTCCACACCGACGTCACCGACGAGCGGAGCGTGCCCGCGGCCATCGCGGCCACCGTCGAGCGATACGGCAAGATCGACATCGTCTACAACAATGCCGGCGGGTCCACGACGGAGGACGCCGGTGTGGTGGATGCACCCATCGAGGAGTTCTGGCGGGTCATCAAGCTCGACCTCTGGGGCACGTTCCTCGTGTGCCGGCACGGCATACCGGTGCTGATCGAGAACGGTGGTGGCGCGGTTGTCAACACCGCATCGAATCTGGCCTTCATGGGCATCAAGGGCAGGGACTGCTACACGGCCGCCAAGGGCGGGGTCGCCGCCATGACCCGCTCGATGGCCGTGGAATACGCGTCACGCAACGTCCGCGTGAACGCGGTCGCTCCCGCCGCAACACGCACGGAGCGGGTCATCGCGCTCGCCGAGGCCAACGCGCACATCGACGATCTGGTGCGCCAGGGTCAACTCTTCGGCTGGTGCGAGCCCATGGACATCGCCCAGATGGCCCTGTATCTCGCCTCGGACGAATCCGCCCGCACCACCGGACAGGTCATGCTGGTGGACAGCGGGGCGACGATCTTCTGACCTTCCGCCACGGCGCCGCCTGCGGCTCGGCGCCCCCCCTTCACGACAGGTCGGGCACACGCTCGTGCCAGTCGGTCGTGGTCTGATAGCTCATGGTAGCGCTCGCGAACGGCGCTCCGATCCCCTGCGCCCCGGGTGCGCCGAGAGCGCCCAGCGGCCAGCGTGCACGCTCCCGCCGGGGTGAATGTCACTCACCGCAGCGAGCGCAGCGCCGTCAGCCGCTTCAGTTCTCGTGCTGGCCGAGCACTCGACAACACCCCGAGTCACCGGCAGGGCCTTTGGATCGCCTATCCGCTCTTCTCATATGTCATGCCTGCGACGCCGCCGGGCGCATAACATGTCGCGGGGCTGATAAGTTTGGGGATCGATCCGAGAAGACAAGGCAGCGGAGCGGTTTGCTGGCCTTGACGCTGGGGAGTCGCTTCAGCTAGCCGTTCTCGAGTAGGGAGATCACGTCCGCTTGGCGACCCGGCAGTGTGTTCATCGTCGCCTTGTAGGCATCGTTGCCCACATGCCCGAGGAGTTCGATCCATTCTTCGACGCCGAAGCGCGTAGCAAGTGTGCGCTCGGTCTCCACGCCGAGACGATCAGGCTTTGGCGATCGCTCCGGGTCGGCGATAGTGACGAGACGCTTTGCGCGAAAGATAAGCGGTAATACATCCGTCAGGGTCCATCGGGTTGCGTCGTCGATCACGACGATGTCGAACAGGCCAGGCTGCATCGGGATGGATTGTGTCGACATTGCATCCGTAATCCAGATAGGCTGCGCCTTCAGTGCACGCTCGAAGTCTGCGTATCCATCCTCCTCGATGCGCTGGCCATTGCGGCTGTAATGGTCTCGCAACGCGTCGAGGGAACGCAGAACTTCGCTATCGTGGGTGACACGCTCGAGCCATTGCTCCCTCACGGTTTCGAACGTGCCTCGCTCGAGCTGCGCGTCGAGCTTTTCGATCTCGGCCTCCAGTCGATCCGGACGCCAGGTCGCCGCTCTCTCGGTCATCTCGTCCACCGGCCAGGGCTCGTTCACCGCTGAACTTTTTACGAAGGCTTGGAACCAAGTCTTCTGCTCACATTGGGGCAAGGCTTCCGCCGCTTGTTGGAGGCACCGAAGCGCGTGCGTACCTTCGGTGTTGGCAGTCTGTTCGAGTGCGGGCGCGTCTTTGTCCCGATAAATCGCCCATCGCTCACTCCACTCCTCATACGCCTTCAGAAAAGCCCAGACCGGATGAGTGTCGTCGCCATCGAACGCGCCCACGATGTCAAGCGTCGCGGGAAGGGATGCGGGCCGGCCGGATTTCCAATGGGTAAGGCGAGCCGCGCGCGTTGGAATTTTCTCCATCTCCTCAGTGACCGCGGCCCCTTGCTTTTCCGCCTCATATGCCCGCCGCCAGATTTGTAGAATGGGATCCGCTGTCTTTGAGCGAAGAACCTCGCGCCGGACTGACTCAATGGTTTCAGCTCCAGGATTGCTTGCAAGTGAATCGAGAGCAGTGATGAGCGGGGCGCCGGGCCCCTTAATCCAACGCTCTTTGATGGGAGTTCCGGATCCGGCCACGCGAATCCGCGTGGCCAGTTCAACCAATTCCGCTGGGAGTCGCTCTCTATTTTCACGCTTCGACCAGGCCGCGGCGGCCGATGCCGCGACTGAGGCTCTGTCGTTGAGCTGCAAGGCAACCGCCGCACACGCTGCCGGTGTCACCTCAGACGACAGCGAACGTTCACCCAGCTCGACAAGCTTGCGGCGGAAGGCATCGGTTTGTTCTTCGATTTCGTCGCGTGTCGTGCTCAGGCGCTCCCAATCGTCGCGTGCACGCATCCACTCGCGTGCCCGTTCTACTACAACCGATAACCGCGCACGGCCGGATTCGTTGAGCGTGCCGATGCTGGTCCAGAGATGCGCGGGAAAGGAGGATCTGAATCGGCGTTCCAGGTTCTCGAGCTGCTGAAGAAGCTCCTTACTTCTAGACTGTGGCAGGAAGGCGAGCTTGGACTGCGGCGCCGCAGAGAGCTCACCGTAGCATGCAGCCCATTCGTCCAGATCCTTACGTCGTACGTCGAGGCTCGAGCTCTTAGTCGCTGTTTGCACCTCGCGCTGCGCAGCATCGAGCGCCTCGCGCGCGGCACGCACTTCCTCTGTCTTTTCCTTCAGGGCTATACCGGCTGGACGCATCAGTGACGCCATTTCGCGGGCTTTTCTCTCCCAGGCCGCCGCTGACTCCGAGCTCGGCCAGGCATCATATGCCTTGTCCCACGATTCAACGGCGGAGTGGATTTCAAACGGCTCACGCAACTTTTCCGAGAGCGCAGACATCGCCTGCTCGAACGACTCGAAACCGGGCGCGGCGAGGAGCCACGGCAATTCCTGGTCGGGCCGGGTCTCGATGTCACAGTCGGCGAGCGCCGAGTCCCGGTCACCCCTGGCAGCCGCCAGCTCATTCTGTAACGCTGCATTTCGTTGGGCGTCCTTCTCAACGAGCCGTCGAGTCGCGTCGACTGCGCTGCGCCACTTTCTGAGGGGTTCGAGTATCCGCTCGTCGAAAGAGCTCGGCTCGTCTTCCACGCCGAGATCGCGAAGCTTGGCGACCAACTCCTCACGCTGCGATGCGAGCGTAGCGAGTGCCTCACGTTGCGCATTGTGTGCTTCGACCGCCGCCTCGATCGCCTGACTCACCCGTTGCGGCACCTGGCTGTTCAACAACCCGCGCAGCTGCTGCTTCTTGTTGATGAGTTGCGTGTGCTTTCGGCCGGACGGAGAGCCACCATAGTGGCTCTCTCCCTGCCTTGCCTTGACGACATCGAGGGTGCGTCCGAGCGCCTTGTCGATGCTTTCGGCTCGCCATGCACTGGTGAGGACGGCAATCTCGAAGTCGCTCTCAAGATTCTTCAGATCCTGGCGAATGAAGTCGACCGCCTGCTTGCTGTTGCTCGCGTACAGGACACGCGTTCCGCTTGCCCAGGCGTCGAGCAGTATCGAAAGAAGCACCTCGCTTTTCCCACGGCCGGAAGGCCCGCATATGGCGGTAGTCGGCCGCCCGGCGAGCGCGGCCTCGACCGCGGAGCGCTGCGAGGCTTTGAGCGGAATGATTGGCGCGACGGCGGGCGCTGCGCGCACAGCGCGGCCGGCGGCATTCTCCAGCAAGGCGAGCCCGCCGATGTCCCGCGGGGCCGCAGCGAGGCGACGTTCCAGCTGTCCGTAGTCGCTCAGAACCTGCGCCATAGGCACCGATTCTTCCGCCGATGCGGTGAACAACACCCACGGAGACGGCGTGAACTCGACCTGGTCGGCGGGAAAGTCGTCGGGCCCCTGAAGATACAATTCGCCGAGCTCGGGCACTGCCAGCTGGAAGGCGTCGACCAGCGCACGCGTCAGGCCATTGCGGTCGTTGCCAGATTTGGCCTCCGCCACCGGGAGGAGGTCGGGGAGCATTTCGTCCAGGGGCTCCACGGTCTGGACGCCCTGCTGCTCCAGCAACCAAGACACCAGCGGACAGACACCCCAGCCATCGTGGGCCGGCTCGATACACACGCGGTCGTCCCTCGTCTCGACCCTTACTTGGCGGTAGATGAGCGGAATCCATGCGAGACGCCGGCGCGTTCCGTCCCCGGACACCGGTCGAGGCCAGCAGGCTCCACCGAGGAACACATCGCTCAGTCCGTTGCGGATGTCCCGCTGGAGGAACGGGCTCTGCAGCGCTCGAAAGTCGACCTCCCACGGTCCGGCAAATTGCTCCGGTTCAAATCCGTTGAGCGAGCTCCATCGCTTGGTGCCGGCGATGGTCACCGGCAACGCGAAGAACGCCTGCCCCGCGCGGCGCACCGCCTCGCGATGAAAACGTGCCATCGCGTGCCAGGGCACCGCCTGAGCGGAGGACATTGTCAGGGTCAGGGCCAGAGCTCAAAACTCCTGAAACAGCGTGCGGGGCGGTCCAAGTGGTACCCGGGCATTGGACCGCCGGGTGCCCGGTAAAGGGAATATCGGACCAGAATCAGCTTCCTTGACGGCACATCCGGAGTGGGGAGTCGCGGCTACTACCCGGGTCACGGTTCGAGTCCGACATGGACCCGATTAATTCCCAATCGAGCCAGAAAATGACGGCTTCAGTCGGTAGTCTGTCGGCTACGGCGCTGTCCGGGCTGAGCGAGTGCTTCGGCACCCGACGTGCCGCCTGACGACCTGTCGTCAGCGAATCGACCACGCAGAGCGTCGGTACCCATCGCGCCGCTGACCTGTTGGGCGTGCCGAGACGGGCGACTGGAGGACCTCGAACCCTCGACCACCTGGTTCGAAGCCAGCTCCACGGATGACTCTTTATATAGGCGAAGCTCCGGCCACGCGGTGATAAGACAGCTCCTCCCAATTGAGCTTCACGCCATGACCGGGTCTTTCCGGTGCCCGCGCCATGCCGTCTTCGATGACCAGCGGGTTTGCCATGAATCGATCGAGACCGAAGCCGTGCACCTCCAGATAGGATGCGTTGGGTATCGCCGCGAGCAGGTGAACCTGAAGATCGTGCACGCCGTGGGTCGTCACCGGCAGGTTCGCTTCCTGCGCGGCGCGCGCCACCCGCAGCCAGGGTGAGATGCCGCCGATGGTAGCCACGTCCGGCTCCGGAAACGCCACACCGCCGTTGGCGATCATGTGCTCGAACTCGTAGACCGTGTGCAGGTTTTCACCGGTGGCAATGGGGATGCCTCCGTCGCGCGCGATGCGTGCGTGGCCTTGCACGTCGTCGGGAATGGTGGGCTCCTCGAGCCAGGTGAGATCGCAGGGCTGCAGCGCACGTGCCGCCGAAATGGCTTGCTCTACTGTCCAGCGCATGTTGGCATCCGCCATCAAGGCGATGTCCGATCCCAACCAGTCGCGCATGGCGGTGACCCGCTCTTTGTCCTCGGCGAGCTCGTCGCGTCCCACCTTCATCTTGATGGCGCGGAATCCGCTATCGAGAAATCCGCGCGTCTGCGCTTCGAGCTCATCGAGAGAGAACTGCAGGTCGATGCCGCCGGCGTAAGCGGTCACGTTGGGATCCTCGCCGCCGAGGAAACGCCACAGGGGCTGATCGACACTCTTGGCGCGCAGATCCCAGAGCGCGATATCCACCGCGGCCATTGCGAAGGCAGCGATGCCTCCGCGACCGACGAAGTGCAGGTGCCACCACATGCGATCCCAGATTTCCTCGACGGCGTCGCTGGGCAGCCCGAGCAAGACCGGTGCGAGGTCCCGCTCCACCAGGCTGCGGATGGCGTCGCCGCCGATGTCGCCGACGCAATAGGTGTAGCCGAGGCCCTGCTGTCCATCGGTGCGGTCGATGCGCACGGTGACGAGGCCGAAATGGGACATCTCGCCATGGGTCGAATCCGACAGCACCACCGGCAGCGGAATGCGGAAGTGGTCGACCTGCACGTTCTCGATGTTCATCGCGCGCGCCTCGTTTGTCATGCCTTGGCAGCGACGCCGACCTCGGCGCCGTTGCAGTACCATGGTCGCCGCAGCCAGGGAGCGTACACGATGAAAGCACTGCTATGTACGGCATGGGGCGGTCCCGACGCCCTCACCATCGACGAGGTGCCGGCTCCGGTCGCCGGCGCCGGCGAGATCCTGGTCGGCGTGCGGGCCTGCGGGCTCAATTTTGCCGATACCCTGATCATTCAGGGCAAGTACCAGGAACGTCCGGAATTTCCCTTCAGCCCCGGGCTCGAGGTTTCCGGCGAGGTGCTCGAGGTGGGCGCCGAGGTCGAGGGGTTCGCCCCGGGTGATTCGGTGATCGCCTTCTGCGGTCACGGCGGTCTGGCAGAGCGGGTCGTGGTGCCGAGCACCCACGCCGTGCCCATGCCGTCGGGACTGGACTTCGTGACCGCCGCGGGGTTCGCGGTGGTCTACGGCACCGCCCACGTGGGGCTCGAGCGCCGTGCAGGGCTTCAGCCGGGCGAGGTGCTGCTGGTGCACGGGGCCGGCGGCGGCGTCGGGCTGGCGGCAGTGGAGGTTGGCCGGCTGATGGGCGCCACCGTCATCGCCACCGCCAGCAGCGAGGGGAAGCTGGCGCTCGCCCGCGAGCACGGCGCTCATCATGTCATCAACTACCGCGAGGAGCGCTTTCGCGATCGGGTCAAGGCGTTGACCGACGGCCGCGGTGCCGACGTGATCTTCGATCCGGTGGGCGGCGAAGTGTTCGACGAGTCCGTTCGCTGCATCAACTGGGAGGGACGCATCCTCGTCATCGGTTTCGCCAGCGGCGCCATCCCCGAGCTTCCCGTGAACCTGACCCTGGTCAAGAACATGAGCGTGGTGGGCGTTTACTGGGGCGCCTATCGCAAGCGCGATCCCGCGGTGCTGCAGCAATCCTGGCGACAGCTTCTCGCGTGGCTCGCCGACGGCGCGTTGTCGCCGCATGTCTCGGCGACCTATCCGCTGGAGCAGGCGCCGGCGGCGCTGGCGAGTCTCGTCGAGCGGCGCGCGACCGGCAAGGTCGTCGTCACCCTCGCCTGAATGGACGCGGAGCCTCGCGGCTAACCCAGAAGCTCCGCCAGAGTGGAGCCGAGACTCGCCGGTGAGTCCGCGACGGCGATACCGCAGGCGCGCATGGCCGCGATCTTGTCGGCGGCGCCGCCCTTGCCGCCGGCGATGATGGCGCCCGCGTGACCCATGCGCCGGCCGGGCGGCGCGGTCACGCCGGCGATGAAGCCGACGGTGGGCTTCTTGACCGCGTTCGAAGCCAGAAACTCGGCGGCTTCCTCCTCGGCGGTGCCGCCGATCTCACCGATCATGATGATGGAGTCGGTCTCGTCGTCGGCGAGAAACAGCTCGAGCACGTCGATGAAGTCCGTGCCCTTGACGGGATCGCCGCCGATGCCGACGCAGGTGGACTGACCGAAGCCCGCCGCCGTGGTCTGCGCCACCGCTTCATAGGTCAATGTGCCGGAGCGCGAGACGATGCCGACGGATCCGCGCTTGTGGATATGCCCCGGCATGATGCCGATCTTGCAGGCGTCCGGCGTGATCACGCCGGGACAGTTGGGGCCGATGAGGCGCGAGCGCGATCCGTCGAGGGCGCGTTTGACCTTGACCATGTCGAGCACGGGAATGCCTTCGGTGATGCAGACGATGAGCGGCACCTCGGCATCCAGCGCCTCGAGGATCGCGTCGGCGGCGAAGGGCGGCGGCACGTAGATGGCGCTCGCGTTGGCGCCGGTCTGCGCGACCGCGGCGCGCACGGTGTCGAACACGGGAAGGCCCAGATGCTCGCTGCCGCCCTTGCCCGGAGTCACGCCGCCGACCATCTTGGTGCCGTAGGCGATGGCCTGCTCCGAGTGGAAGGTGCCCTGGGTGCCGGTGAAGCCCTGGCAGATGACCTTGGTATCGGCGTCGACGAGGATGGACATCAGGCGCCCCCTTTCACCTGCGCGACGATCTTCTCGGCCGCGTCGGCGAGATTGTCGGCAGGGATGATGGCGAGCCCCGACTCGGCGAGTATCTTCTTGCCGAGCTCCACGTTGGTGCCCTCGAGCCGCACGACCAGCGGCACCTCGATGGCCATCTCCCTGGCGGCTGCGACGATGCCTTCGGCGATGATGTCGCAGCGCATGATGCCGCCGAAGATATTCACCAGGATGCCTTCGACTTTCGGATCCGAGAGCAGGATCTTGAACGCATTCATCACCTGCTCCTTGCTGGCGCCGCCGCCGACGTCGAGGAAGTTCGCCGGCTCCCCGCCGTAGAGCTTGATGATGTCCATGGTCGCCATGGCGAGGCCGGCGCCGTTGACCATGCAGCCGATGTTGCCGTCGAGCTTGATGTAGTTCAGATCGTATTCCGATGCCTCCACCTCGGTGGGATCTTCCTCGTCGAGATCCCGTAGCTCCTGGACATCCGGATGGCGATAGAGCGCGTTTGAATCGAAATTCACCTTTGCGTCGAGGACCAGCAGGTCGCCCGCGTCGGTCACCACCAGCGGATTGATCTCGAGCAGGCTCATGTCCTTTGCGAGCATCGCGCGGTAGAGATTTCCAATCAGCCGCACGCACTGCTTGACCTGATCGCCCGAGAGGCCGAGCGCGAAGGCGATGCTGCGTCCGTGATGCGGCATGTAACCGGTCGCCGGGTCGATGGTCAGCGTGAGGATCTTCTCGGGCGTCTCCGCGGCTACGGTCTCGATGTCCATTCCGCCTTCGGTGGAGCAGATGAAGGCGACCCGGGAGGAGGCCCGGTCGACGAGGCAGGAGAGATAGAGCTCGCGGGCAATGCCCGAGCCCTGCTCGACATAGATGCGCTTGACTGTCTTGCCTTCAGGCCCGGTCTGGTGGGTGACCAGGATCTTGCCGAGCATCTGCGCGGCGTTCTCGCCTACCGCCTCGATGGACTTGACGATCCGAACGCCCCCGCCGCCGCCGGCATCGGCTTCCTTGAAGCGTCCCTTGCCGCGCCCGCCCGCATGTATCTGCGCCTTGACGACCCACACCGGTCCGTCCAGCGACTGCGCCGCGGCCACGGCCTCCTCGGGTGAGAACGCCACTGCGCCCCGCGCGACCGGTACGTTGAACGCGGCGAGAATCCCCTTCGCCTGGTATTCGTGAATATTCATTCCGGATCCAGAACCCGGCGCATCCGCGCCGGTCCTATCATAGGAGGTCCCCCAGCCTACCGGTTAGGGAAACTACCAAAGGTCTGGTATATTGTCGACCGGATACAACAATAACATCCGGTTGAGAGATCGGGGCCGCCTGCCTGTAGCATGGTGTTAGCCCGGTCAGCGGTCTTGGACATGACAGGAGTCGACGAGCCAGGGTCCCGTTCGTTTGGGGATGTCCGGCCCGCAAACCGTATGGACGCAAAACGTATGGACGCAAACTTTATCGACACTTAGCAATCGCCAGGAGAGAGAAAATGAAAGCATTGAGGCGAAAACTACTCGTGCACGGCCTTGCGCTGGGTGCCGGTCTCGCATTGACGGCGGGAACGGCGTCGACGGCGCTGGCAGAATTTCAACCGAAGAAACCGATCGAATTCGTGGTCATGGCCGGTAAGGGAGGCGGCGCCGACAAGGCGGTGCGCTTCTTCCAGAGCATCATTGCCGAGAACAATCTTGCTCCGGTGCCGGTGACGCCCATCAACAAGCCCGGTGGCACGGGCGCCGAGGCGCTCGTTTACCTCAACGGCAAGAAGGGTGACGACCACACGATCATGTTCACCCTGAACAGCTTTTACACCACGCCGCTTCGTCAGCCGGCGCTCGGCGTCGACATTGCGGAGTTCACGCCCATCGCACGCATGGCGGAGGACACTTTCCTGCTGTGGGTCCACTCCGACCGCAAGGACATCAACAATGTCGACGACTTCGTCAAGGCCGCCAAGGCCAAAGGCAGCGGTTGGATCATGGCCGGCACGGGAAAGGCATCGGAAGATAATCTGCTCACGGATTTTCTCAACTCCGCCTATGGCCTCAACATGAAGTACGTGCCTTACAAGGGCGGCGGTAAGGTGGCCAAGGAGCTTGCCGGCAAGAATGCCGACTCGACGGTGAACAACCCGTCCGAGCAGCTCGGCTTCTACCAGGCGGGCAATACCAAGCCTCTCGCCGCGTTCACGCCGCAGCGTCTGCCCATGTTCAAGGACACGCCGACTTTCCGCGAGCTCGGTCAGGACATGGTGTATTTCATGCAGCGGACCGTCGTCGGTGCCCCTGGCATGAGCAAGGAAGCGCAGGCCTACTACACGGATCTGTTCTCAAAGGTCTACAACTCGGACAAGTGGCAGAAGTATCTCAAGGACAAGAGCCTTCAGGGTGACCTGCTCACGGGCGATGCGCTCATGGATTACTGGAAGCGTGAGCGCGAGGTGCACCGGAAAATGCTGATCAAGATGGGAGCCATTTCCGGCTGAGCCCGGACTTTTCAGCACGAGTCTAAGAGCAACAAGAAAAGTAAGGTAACAGGGGAAGGACTCCGGTCATGACGGTGCGCATCGCTGAGCTCGCGATGGCGATCCTGATGGGAGTCTTTTCCCTTTACCTTATGTATAAGAGTGCCGAGCTGCCCATCGGCTGGATTCCGGACGAGGGACCGGGCGGCGGGGCCTGGCCATTCTGGCTCTCGGTGCTCATGCTGCTTTCCTGCATCGGAGTCCTCGTCAACTGGGTGCGTCGCAAGGGTCCGGTAGCGGTTTCCGAGGAGACGTATATCGAGAAGGGCGTGCTCGTCGACGTCGGGTTGGTCGCGCTCGCACTGATCATCACGGTCGGATTGTTCAAATTCGTCGGCGTCTACGTGGCATTGCCTCTGTTTCTGATCTTCTACATGCGGTTTCTCGGTAATCATTCGTGGAAGCTGACGATTTTTTTCGCCATAGCGATCCCTATCGTCACATTCTTCTTTTTCGATATCGCCTTGAGAATAATCCTGCCGAAGGGGATCACTGAGCCGCTGTTCTATCCACTCTACAAGATGTTTCTGTAGTCAGCTGATGGTGAAACTGTCCGAGTGCTCATCGGAAGCACCCGCTTCGATAATGCGAGATTCGTCCCGAGATAGACGCGATGGTTGAGATTCTCGAACTGCTGGTGACCGGATTCGCGGTCGCCTTCCAACCACAGAACCTGATGCTGGTGATTGTCGGTTGCACGGTCGGCTTGTTCATCGGGGCGATGCCGGGGCTGGGATCGGTCAATGGAGTCGCCATACTGCTACCCCTGACATTTCTGGTGCCGCCGACGGGCGCCGTGATCTTTCTCGCCGCCATCTACTACGGCGCCATGTATGGAGGCGCCATCTCGTCGGTCATGCTCGGAATCCCGGGGGCCTCCACCGCCGTGGCGACGACTTTCGACGGGAGACCACTTGCCAAGCAGGGACTTGCCGACAAAGCCCTTACCGCTGCGGCGGTGGCTTCCTTCGTGGGCGGCACGATATCCGTGGTGCTGTTCACCTTCTTCGCGCCGCCGCTGGCCCATGTGGCGCTTGTATTCGGCGCGCCCGAGGAGTTCGCCCTGATGATGCTGGCCTTCGCCACCTTCATCGGGCTGGGCGGCGACGACATCTACAAGACGGTTTTCTCCATCTGCATCGGTCTGGTGCTGAGCGCCGTTGGTCTCGACATCATCAGCGGTGAGCCGCGGCTGATTTTTGGCAACATCACCGGATTCCTGCATGGCATCAACTTCCTGGTGCTGGCCATCGGCATATACGGTATAGGTGAGATGCTCTGGACCATCGAGGAGCACCGCAAGGCCGGCGGTCAGAGCATGATGTCCAAAGCCACGGTTACCGTGAAACGTACCATCGGGAATCTCAAGGAGATCACGAGAACGTGGAAGACCCTGCTCATGGGCTCCACTCTCGGCTACTTCGTCGGAATTCTTCCTGCCGCCGGCGCCACACCGGGCTCGCTCATGGCCTACGGCGTCGCCAAGCAGATTTCGAAGAATCCGGAAAAGTTCGGTAAGGGCGCGCTCGACGGCGTGGCCGCGCCCGAGTCGGCCAACAACGCCGCCAGCACCGGATCCATGTTGCCGATGCTGACGCTGGGTATCCCCGGCTCGCCGACGACGGCCATTCTACTCGGCGGCATGGTGATCTGGGGTCTCGAGCCGGGCCCGCGGCTGTTTGTCGATCACCAGGATTTCGTCTGGGGCCTGATCGCGAGCCTGTATGCGGCAAACCTGTTTGCCGTGATCATCAACATCGCATTCATCCCGCTGATCATCTGGGTGCTGAAGCTGCCGTTCACGATCCTCGCGCCGCTGATCTTCGTGCTCTGCCTGATCGGCGGCTATGCGCCGACCCAGGATCTCCACGACGTCTGGTTGATGCTTTTATTCGGGATAGTTGGCTATCTCATGCGCAAGCTCGACTATCCGCTTGCGCCGGCCGTGCTCGCAATCGTGCTGGGGCCCCTGGCCGAGCCCGCTCTTCGCCAGTCGCTGCTGATCAGCGGCGGGAAATTCGACATCTTTTTCACCCGCCCCTACTCGGGCCCGATCATGGTGACCGCCATCATCCTGCTTCTGCTGCCGGCGATTAAGCCGCTCGTGCGACGCTTGCGCAAAAGGGGATAGCTTGAGTTCCAGCCGGCTGACCCCATAATCGTTTGGATATGCGTCCTTCAGTAGCCATGCTCCGCTGGCGTTCGCTCGCAGGCATCGTTGCCGTGCTCGCGCTCGCGCTGCCTGCGACGGCGGGCGAGTCGCCGGATGCCGGCGGCAACGGCCGCTGCTCGGCCGCGTCGGAGGTCACCCCGCTCGCCAGCCAGGCGGCGTCGGCGGGCTACGTGTCGAACGTCCTCAACCGGGACGGCTCAATCCGCTCGGTATCGCATGACATGTTGAGCCGCGCGCTCGAGTCGGCCAGGTCGAAGCAGCCCATCGCATGGGTGGTATTCACGTCCATGCCGGAGATTGCCGCTCTCTCGAACGAGGATCGCATGTGCGCGGATCTCGAGCGGGCCACCAGAATCAACCCGCTCAAGTTCGAAGACAGGCGCTTTGAGTCAGCGGACGAGTTGACCAACTGGATCATGGATTTCACCCAGGGCAAGGGAGCCGACGGCCGATCGCTCTACGAGCAGTGTCCCGGCAATTGCAGCCCCCGATACACGTGGTGGATCGAGCCACGCCAGTCCAACTTGAAGGTCGATGCATGGGTCGTCTGCGGCCAGCCGCGCGACCGAAGCAGCAACAGGTATCAGCTGACGACGAGCCTCGCCAGCGACTGCTGAGCCGAGTCAGGCGGCGACGCGTTCGCCCCGGTTTTTCTCATTGTCCCCTGAGGTTGCGGATCTCGTCCTGTGAAAGCGCGACCGACAGAATCGTCACTATCATGATGAAAGCACCCGCGGCCACCGCGATCGGCGGCGTGAACGCCGAGGCGACCGAGCCGCCGAACAGTGCGCCGAGGGGGATGAGCGAGAAGGTGATGCCGTGGATTCCCATGACCCTTCCGCGCAGCTCGTCGGGGACGCGCATCTGCAGGACGGTCATGGAGGAGATCAGGTACATGGAGTTGAACAGGCTCGTCAGCAACACGAACGACATGGCGATCGCATATGCGTGAGATGTGACTTCCGCGAAGCCGGTTGTGATGCTGAATCCGAACAGGGCCAGGGTCGAGCAGAGGCTGGCGATGATGATCAGCCATCCGAGGCGGCGCGTATGCTGCACGAATACGACGAGCGCCGTGCCGGTTACCGAGCCGACGCCCGATGCAGAGAGAAGAAATCCGAATCCACGTTCGTCGACACCGAGGATGTCCGCGAACGCCGGCATAAGCTGAATGTAGGAGACGCCGAAGAAGGTCAGTACCCACGTCAGGGGAATCATGATGGCGAATAGTCTCGTCGAGCCGATGAATTTCAGTCCCTCGAGGAACTGCTGCAGCGGATCGCCGCGCGGCGTGACACGGTGAGTGACATCCAGGGATACAAGCACGAGGAACATGGTCAGGAAACCGAGGGCGGCTGCCAGAAAGACGACGGCCGTGCTCGATAACGCGATGACGATGCCGCCAATGGCTGGAACGATCATGCGGGTGCTCTGCCAGAGGATGGAATTGAGCGCCACGGCGCTCGTCATGTGCTCGCGATCGATGAGCCGCGTAAAGAACGCCTGTCGGGCCGGCCAGTCGAGACCCGACGTGAATCCGATCAGGGCGGCAATGAGAATGACGTGCCACACTTCGACGACTCCCGTGAAGTCGAGAGCCGAGAGGAGTGCTAACAGCAACGCGATGACCATCGACGTCGCCATCAGCACCCGGCGCTTGTCCAGCCTGTCCGCCAGCACGCCGCCGAACAGGCTCACCAGGATCTGAGGAACGGCTCCCGCGGCGCCGAGCAGCCCGAGCTTCAGGGGCGAACCGCTCAGTTCGTACACCAGCCAGCCCTTGCNNCTGGGTGGCGCCGATGGAAGCCAGCGACCCGAACCAGTAGCGACGGTAGAGGGGGGAGTGAAGCGCCCCGAGCCGGGCCCACATCGCTTAGCGGCTTACGGCTTCAAAGGGCAGAACCATCACGGGCACCTTCCACGCGGTTTCGGGTTACGGCGAGACGGCGAAAGCAGCTCCCGCGGGGGGAATGCCATCGTAACACGCAGGCCGCCCGGCGCACTCACGCGCCGGGTCCAGGTGCGCTACCATCGCCCGACGTCAGCGCCTCGGACCATGGACGCAGGATGAACGAAAGCGTCGCACGCTATGGCCTCGCGGTCCGGTGTTTGCACTGGATCATGGCCGTGCTCATGATCGGATTGCTGTGGCTCGGCTGGCACCTGGTCGGTCTCGACTACACCGATCGCTGGTTCTACGCGTCACTCGAGTGGCACAAGGCGCTCGGGATGGTGGCGCTGGTGGCGGGCGTGGCGAAGATAGCCTGCGCCGTCGCCAGCCAGGCGCCGCCACCGCTCGCATCCACCTCGGCCTGGGAGCGCGCGGTCACAGCTGTCGTGCGCGTCCTCCTGTATTTCATGTTGGTGGCCGTGCCGGTCACCGGATACCTGATCTCCACCTCGGCGGGCGACGGAATTTCGATGTTCGGCTGGTTCGACGTGCCGGCGGTACTGCCGAGAAGCGATTGGATACGGGATCTGGCCGTGGAGCTGCACTTCTATCTCGCCTACACGACGGCGATGCTCGTTGCGATTCACGTCCTGGCGGCGCTCAAGCATCACTTCGTCGACCGGGACGCGACGCTTCGCCGCATGCTCTGAGCGGGCGAATCGCTGCCGCGCTACTTGCGTATGCCCTCGATACCGAGCTCGAAGCTCATGGACTCGCTCTTCGGACCGAGATCGTAGGACATGCCGAAATCGCCGCGACTGATCGAGGTCGTGCCCATGAACCCGGCCCGGTAGCCGCCCCACGGGTCCGGCCCCTCGCCGATCTTCTCGACGTCGATGACGATGGTGCGGGTCACGCCGTGCAGGGTGAGCTCCCCCTCGAGCTTCCCGCCCTGACCATCGGGCAAGAACTTCGTGCTGGTGAATGCGGCCGTGGGGAAGCGCTTGACGTCGAGGAAATCATCGCTTCGAAGATGCTTGTCGCGCTCGGCGTGGTTGGTGTCGACGCTGGCGGTGCGAATCGTAACGGCGATTCTGGCTGTGGCCGGGTTGCCGGGATCGTAGCTGAAGTCGCCCTCCAGATCGTTGAAGCCACCCCACATCCAGCTGTAGCCGAGATGCTGAATCTTGAATCGCACAAAGGAGTGGCTCGGGTCGATCCTGTAGTCGGCGGCCTGCACGGCGCCCGCCGCCGTGACCAGTGCGGCCATCAGTGCACTCGCCAGCTCCCGTCGCATCTCGCACCTCCCTTCGTGCAGTCTTCGAACCGGCCGCCGCCCGGCGGCCACGGCAGCGCATTATGACCGAAATCGGCGGCGCAGGCTTACGCGCCATGACGGCCTCCCTGGCTCTATAATCGGCGGCGCGGGCAGTCCGTGCGGCGCCGCCGTCCAGTCGCGGGATTTTGCTCCCCGCACGGCCGAATGAAGCCAGGCGGTAAAGCGTGCAACAGAAACGATTCCGGGTCCGTCCCCTGTGCAAGGCCTTCGGTGCCGAGCTCACCGGCGTGGATCTGTCTCGACCCGTCGACAAGGAGCTCTACGCGGCGATCCGCGCCGCCTTCGTGGACTATCAGCTGCTGTTGTTCAGAGATCAGGATCTGTCGCCGGCGGGCCACGTGGCCATCGGGCGCAGCTTCGGCGAGGTGCAGATTCATGTCATGAGCCAGTACCACGCCGATGGTTTCCCGGAGCTCTACTTTCTGTCGAACCTGGACGAGCACGGCGAGCCGAGTGGCAGGCATCCGGACCGGGGCACGCTCGCGTGGCACAGCGACGGCTCGTGGCGCCGGGTCACAGGCCAGGCCACCATGCTCTACGCGATCGAGGTGCCGCGGGTGGGCGGGGAGACGCATTTTTGCGACATGTACGCCGCCTACGAGGCGCTCGGTGAGGACATGAAGGCGCGGGTCGCAGGTCTTCGCGCGGTGCATAACCTGGACTTTTCCCGCACGCGGCGCCACGGGGAAGACCCCATGAGCGAGGCCCAGCGACGCGAGGTGCCGCCGGTGGATCATCCGGTGATACGAACCCACCCGGAAACGGGACGCAAGTGCATCTTCCTTGGCGATCACGCAGAGACCATCGTTGGTCTCGACTACCAGGACGGCCGCCGCCTGGTGGAGGAGATCAACGCGCTGGCCATACGCCCGGAGCTCGTCTACCGTCACGTCTGGCGCCCGGGTGATCTCGCCATCTGGGACAATCGCTGCCTGATGCACCGTGCAACGCCCTACGATACCGCGCGCGAGCGCCGCGTCATGCGCCGCTGCACGATACTCGGCGAGGTTCCCCACTAGGGCGGAGGACACCACCAAATGCCTGTCAACACGAACGAACGCATGGCGTGGTTCAACGGCGAGCTGCTGCCGGAGAGCGAGGTACGTATCTCGTTCCGCGATCGCGGCTGGCTGTTCGGCGACACCGCTTTCGACGTCGCGCGAACTTTCGGCGGCAAGCCATTCAAGCTGCGCGAGCACGTGCAGCGCCTGTACCGCACGCTGACATACCTGCAGATCGATCCGGGGGTATCGGCTGACGAGATGTGCGCAATCAGTGAGCGCGTCGTGGAAGCAAACGCGCCGCTGCTCACGCCGGACAAGGACTACTGGGTCGGGCAGCGCATTTCACGGGGACTGGTGCCGGTCGACGGTGAGGCGCCGGAGAGAGCCGGGCCCACCGTGGTGGTGGATTGCACGCCGCTGCCGCTCTCCACACGGGCGGCGGACTTTCGCGACGGCATCGAGGTCGTCGTGCCGTCGGTTCGCAGGACCCCCCCGGCGGCCATGAGCCCGCGCGCCAAGATGGGTAATTACATCAACCTCATCCTCGGCGACCTGGAGGCGCGTTCGCGCAATCCGAGGGCCTGGGCGATCCTTCTCGACACCTGCGGCAATCTCGCCGAGGGGCTCGGAAGCAATGTCTTTCTCGTTCGCGACGGCGCTCTTTTCACGCCGAGGGCGGATTTCGTGCTTCCGGGAATCAGCCGCGGGGTGGTCATGCAGCTCGCATCGGAGCTCGGCATCGCGTGCACCGAGACGGATCTGTCGCTGTACGATGCCTCGAACGCCGATGAGGCTTTTCTGACCTCCACCAGCCTGTGCCTCTGCCCGGTGCGCGCGATCAATGGGGCCGTCGTCGCCAATCCCGCTATTCCCGGTCCGGTAACGGAGCGCCTGACGGCGGCCTACTCGGAGCTCGTGGATTTCGATTTCGTCGCGCAGTATCTGCGTCATCTGGACCAATGATCCGAGACTCGAAGGAATAAGCATGTATCGCACTGAAACCGTCGACGTTCTTGAAACGAGCATGCCCGTGCTCGTGTTCGAACCGCAGGGATCGGGCCCCCATCCGGGTCTCGTGATCGCGCAGCACCTGCCGATTGCCCACGCCGGCCTGGAAAAGGATCCCTTTCAGATCAACGTGGGGGAGCGCTACCGGGAGGCCGGCTTCGCCTGCGTCATGCCGTTTCTGTTTCACTGGTGGCCGGCGGATGCCGAGATGGACGTCAAGCGCGCGGAGTTTCGCGACGATTGGACGGTGGCCGATCTGAGCGCGGCGTTCGCGCTGCTCGGCGCTCTGCCGAGCGTCGATGAGCGTCGCATCGGAATTCTCGGGCACTGCTGGGGCGGGCGGGTCGCGTGGCTCGGCGCCTGTCACGAGTCCCGCTACCGCGCATGCGCCGTATTCTACGGCGGGCGCATCAAGATTCCGTTTGCCGACGGCGCGCCGGCGCCTGTCACGCTTGCCGGCAACATCGCCTGTCCGGTGCTCGGCATCTTCGGCAACGAAGACCAGGGCCCCTCGCCCGAGGACGTGGACGACTACGCGGCGGCGCTTCAGGCCAACGGCGTCGCGCACGAGTTTCATCGCTACGACGGCGCTGGTCACGGATTCCAGGATTTCAACAATCCCGATCGGTATCGAGAGGCGCAGTCCGAAGATGCGTGGGAGAAGGCCATCGCCTTTTTCAATCGGCACCTGCGCTGATCGATCGGCGCTCGTGCCGTGCGCCCGTCAGCGTTGCGGCGCGCTCGGCAGATAGCGCTGGTAACGGTCCATCGCCTCGATCTCGACGGTGAACGATTCCGTGCCGCGTTGCAGCTCGATCGCCACCCGATCACCGGGGCGCGTCGTCGCCCACAGGCGGCGATAAAAATCGGGCAGCGTGCTGACGGGTGAGCCGGCCAACGCCTTGACGCGATCGCCGGGCTGCACGCCGGCGCGCAGCGCGGGCCCGTCGGCGGGCACCCGGCGCACCTGCAGCGTACCCTGGACCTCCTCACAATACAGTCCCAGCCAGCCACGCGCCTGGGACGAGCGTCCGCTGAGCAGCAGATCGGCGAGCACGGCGTCGAGCGCGTCGATGGGAATGAACACGGAGCCCGACACGGCGTACTCGTCCTCCACATCGGCCACCGCGAAGCCGCCGATGCCCGCGAGCTTGCCGTCGAGGGTGATCAGCGCGGCGCCGGGAAAGCCGGGGTGGCTCGGCGACACGTAGATGGCGTCTTCGATCATGTACTCCCAGAAGCCCGCATAGGGGCGTCTCGCGACCACGAGCGCCGGAAGCATGCCGTTGGTGCGCTCCCAGCTCACGGCGATGGCCGCGTCGCCGGCGGCGAGTGTCGCGGAGGCTGCCAGCGGCATCGGCTCGATTGCCAGCGCCCGCCGCGCACGCACAAGGCCGAGACCGGTGATCTGATCCCAGGCCACGACGTCGGCGGGCACGCGTTCACCGGCGAGACCGTCGGGGAGAATCTCCACCGATGCGGCCTCGAGGATCAGATAGCCGATGGTGAGCACGAGCCCGGTCGCGTCGATGACGACTCCGGTGCCGCCGCGTACGGTGCCGAGCGTGGCGGCGCTGCGGGCGTTGTCGGGAATGCGGGCCTCCAGAGCGACGACCGGGGCGAGCACCTCGTCGAGCGCGAGCGGTGCGGCGGATGCATTCGTCGCCAGCGCCGCCGCGAGGAACAGGCTCACCGCCGGCGGCGCGGCGCTTTTCATCACCGTCAGAGCCCCGAGCCGCCGTCGCCCGAATCGAAGTCGCCCGGCGATGCGCCCTGAAACGCATCACCGTACGCGCCGGCGCCCGGTTGGAAGAGGCCCGGTCCCGGCCCGATGACCTCGAAGGCCTCGCTGCGCAGGGCGTCGAAGTCCCCCGTTGTGCCGCCGCTTTCGAACTCCTTCGGCGACATGAACAGGCAGTACGCGTAAGCCAGGTACTCGCGGTGGCGGCGAAACTTCCCCGAGCCCACCACCTCGTCGATCTCGGCGGCGCTGTAGTGGGGTGTTCGTCCGAATCGCCGGGCGAGCGCCGGGCCGAGGCGCCTGGAGAACGCCCGGATGGCGCGACGCTTGCGGTAGCGTTCGAGCAGGCCCACGGCATCGACCTCCGCCGGATGTTGCTGCGCGACGACGAGCGTCGAGGATGCCGGATCCGGACGGCGAAGGCGAGTGTCCCGGCGTCGCGCCCGCGACGCCAAGCGATTGGTGATGCGCAGCCAACCGACGCTACTCAATGGCGATTCACCGTGTCATATTGTCGACGCGCCTGCCCGGGGAGGATTGCGCAGCCATGAAGGTCGTCCAGTTCGACAGGTTCGGTCCCGCCCACGAGGTCGCCCACCCCGTCGAGACTGCCGAGCCCGAGCCGTGCGCGGCGGGCGAAGTGCTCGTCGAGGTCGAGGCTTTTCCCATCAATCCCGTGGATCTTCTCACCATCGCCGGTCGCTATGCCGCGCGTCCGCCGCTGCCGGCCGTGCCGGGCTCGGAGGCGCTCGGGCGGGTCATCGCCATCGGTGACGACGTGACGCATGTCGCTGCCGGCGATCGCGTGCTGATGTTGAGCCGGGAGAACTGGATGCAGCGCAAGAAGATCCGGGCCGGCGAGGCCATCCGAATCGGCGTCGACGCGGATCCGCTGCAGCTCGCCATGTTGAAGATCAATCCGCCCACCGCGTTTCTGATGCTGACCCGCTACCGGGATCTCTCGGCGGGTGACTGGGTCATTCAGAATGCCGCGAACTCCGCCGTCGGCGTTCATCTCATCCGTCTCGCCGCGGCGCTCGGCATCCGCACGGTGAACGTGGTGCGACGCGCCGACGCGGTGGCGCCGCTCGAGGCGCGCGGCGCGGACGTCGTGCTCGTGGACGGACCGGATCTCGCCGAGCGCGTGCAGGCAGCCGTCGGCGACGGCAACCTGCCGCTCGCCATCGACGCCGTGGCCGGCGATGCCACCGGGCGTCTCGCGGCGTGCCTCGCCGAGGGCGGCGTGGTGGTCAACTACGGGCTGCTCTCCGGCGAGCCCTGCACGGTGGACCCGCACCAGGTCGTTTTTCGGGGAATCACGCTGACGGGCTTCTGGCTGGTCAAGTTCCTCGGCGCCATGTCGCCCGAGGAGCGCACGTCACTGTACGCCGAGCTGGCCGGGCGCGTCGCGTCGGGCGACCTGAGGGTCGACGTGGAGGCGCTCTACCCGATGGACGAGGTCGGCGCCGCCCTGGCGCACGCCGCCCGCGCGGCGCGCGGCGGCAAGGTGCTGGTCACCCCGAACGGCCCCCTGTCGGGCTGACGGCAGGCCGCCGCCGGGCGTCCCGGCACCCCTTCAAAAGCCCCCGCAAAGCGCCCGGGAAGGGCCCCTGTAGCCCCGCCAACAGCTTGTCGAGATTTCGACGCCTCCCCGTGGCGCGGAGGGTGAAGGCCGTCACATGCGCGCCCGCAGAGGGTGAGGGCCGTCACAGTATCCCGGCTGGATGGCGGTATTCCCGACCTGGCACGCTTACTGCAGTGTACAGGGGGACGAATGAACAGACCGCAGGAAGAGACAGCCATGAAGCGCAACGCACGCAAGCACAACGGAACCTCAAGAACCTCGTTCCTGAACGCGCGCAATCCCCTCGGGTCGCGGCGTCGCTGTGGCGGCTTCAAGCTCATCGAGTTGGCTGCGGTTCTGGCAGTGGCCAGCACCCTGGGCATCAGCGCCGTCTCGGCCTCCTACGGGTCCGCCGAGGACCGGCTCCAGGCGCAGCGCGTCAACGCACAGGCCGCGCTGTCCCGGGTCGCCGAGCTCCAGGAGGCGCACTTCCTGCTCAACAAGCGTTACACGCAGCAGCTGGGTTCCGAGGGGCTGGACGTGGGCTCCACCGTGACGCCGGGCGGTCACTATGCGCTGAGCGTCGAGCTGCCGGCGGGCGCGTGCCCCGAAGGCTATTGCTACATCCTCAGCGCCGTGCCCCAGGGTGCGCAGGCGGACGACGAGTGCGGCACCCTGTCGCTGACCTCCGACGGCACCAAGCTGCCCGCGGGCTGCTGGTAGTCGCAAGACGCGGCGCGGGCGATGCCCGTGCCGCACCCGTACTGACTGCGCCGACGTGTCCTTCCCCGGGCCGCGTGCCACCCGGCCCGGTCTCATCGACACCGCCGGCTACCAGCAGTTGGTCGGGGCCTTAATCCTTTCGGAATCGAGGGTCAGAGGGCCGCAGGCGTCATCGGCCTGGACGCCCTCGGGCGTTGCCCGCAGCCGATAACAACGGTCCAGGAGACAAGCGCCGGTCGGCGCATCGACCGACAGGGTGTAGGTGCCCTTCTGGACGTCGGCGTCCATGTTCAAGCCGCCGGCCGCGACCGTTGTCGTGTAGCTCTTGTTGTCGAGAAAGAACTGCTCCTGGCGCGAGGCCGCATCGATGAGCGCCGCCGTGGCGGCGGCGCGTCGGCCCTTGCGCACCTGCTCCTTATAGCTCGGATAGGCGATCCCCGCGATGACCGCGGCCACGACGACCACGATCATGAGCTCGAGCAGCGTGAATCCCCGGTCACCCCGGTTGTTTCGATTGTTTCCCAAAGCCTCATTACCTCCCCGCGAGTTCCCTGACGGCACCGATTAGTTGAAGACCTCGTGCCAGTATGTTTTGAAGCTCATCTGGCCGCCGACATTCATGATGTTCTCGCCGGCTTCCTGGCCCTGGACGAGCAGCTCCCCGCCGCCGAGCGGCACCACCTCCACCGGGATGCCGCCACTCGCGAGCAGATCCACACGGTCGAGCACCGGCTCGCCGATGTCGTTGGTGGTGTCGAAATTGAAAACCGCCGTCGCATCCTGAAGCGACACCACGTAGAGCCGTCCGGTGCCCTCGCTCAACGAGCAGCTGCCGGCCGTCGGGGTCGGCGAGAAGGTGCTGAAGAAGACATTGCCCGCCGCGGTGATGGGCGATGCCAGGTTCTTCTCGCCGCTGTCGGTGAGCGCGATGCGCCAACCGTTGGTCAGATCCGGTGGCGCCGCGCAGCTCGAGTCCTGCAGGCAGTTGCTCGTGAGGTCGGTCATGTCGTTGTGCTCGAGCAACGTCGAAGGCGGAAGCCCGCTGGTGATGGCGCGGTCCTTGATCAGATAGAAGAAGTTCTCCACCGCGGTGCCGTTCGGATCTTCCCGATCGCCGGTTCCGATGAGCACGCCGTCGAACGGGCCGATGCCGTCGCGGCTCTGCACCACGTCGGCGCGGGTGAAGAAGCGGCGGTCATCGGCGATGTTGACGAAGCCGCTCACGTGCCGCCCGACCGAGAGCAGCTTGGTCACCGACCACACGGAGGGCTGATTGTTGACCACGATGTCCGCGGTGGCGGCGCTGCCGTCGTGATCGAACAGCCCGGCGAGGTCGATGCGCCACACCACTCCGCCGGTGTCGGCGGCGTAGATTCTATCGATCAGCCGATCACCGTCGGTGTCGACGGCGCTCACGGTGGCGGGAAAGCTGTCCACCATGTCCGGATGGGTAAACGCCTTGCGGCTGCTCACGTACTCGATGGAAGAGCCCTGTACCGCTTTCCAGATGAGATCTCCGGTGAACGCGTGGACGATGTAGATGGCGTTGCCCTCGTCGTCGTCGGTGCCCGGTGACGGCGTGGCCAGCACCCGGGTGGCACGATTCTTCGCATCCTTACCGAGATCGCCCAGGTCGTCGCCGCCGTCGTCGCCGTTGTAGCCGCCGGCGAACACCACCACCGGCGTGATGGCGCCGCCAATCTTCACCAGGCCCACCTGGGGCTTGGACCAGGATTGGCCGAGCTCGGCGAAGTCGCTGCCGGCGCCACCCTTGCCGATGGTCCACAGCAGCTTTGGTGCGTCCGGATCGCTGACATCGATGGCGTAGTAGTTCTTGCCGCCGCGGCGAAGGCCGAAGTACACGTAAGCGAGGTCGCCGTCGCTGCTGACGATGCTGCCGTCAAAATTGACATCCAGGGTGAACGCGGTGGGGGAGCCGTCGGTTCCAGCCGGATGCAGGGGCTTGCCGCCGGTATTCGTCCGCAGCCGGTCGAGGATGGGGATGACTTCGCGTGGAATGATCGCCCAGCTCTCCATGCCGTCCTCACCGGCGCTGCTGTCGGTGTTGCGGAACATGTGCATGAAGCCGCCATTCGTGCCCATCAGCAGGCGAATGTCCGGATTGTCGGCATCGTAGCCGCCGCCACGAGCGCCGTAGTTGATCGCCAGCGGTTGCGAGTGCAGCGCGTCTGCGAGCAGCCAGGGCCGCGTGGTGACGCCGTCGTCCTCCAGGCCGCGGGCGAACTCGAGGACGTCGACGGCCCTGTTCCTATCCGCAACAGAGGCACCGGCGTAGGTTGCCGACGAAGCCGCGGGCGACCAGGCTGCGGTGATTTCCGTCCACAGGCTCGCGGCCGTCGTGTCGTTCGCGTCGAGCGGCATGAGGCCGTCGGTGGCATCGCTGGGGTCGAAGGTGAACAGCTGCCGAGCGCCCGTGTCGGTATTCGACGCGCCCGGCCCACCGGCGATGTATCCGGGCATCATCTGTCCGGCGCCGCCTCTCGGCACCGAGCGTCCGTCGGCCCCCGCGACCTCGTCGTCGACGGGTGGCGGCAGGGCGGAGACGTCGGTCCAGAAGGTGACGGCGTCGCGCTTGATGCGGCCATCGATGTCAATGGCGTTGATTCCGTTGACGTCCTGAAGCTCGGTATCCCCGGTCGTTGCATTCTGCCCGACGCGCAGCTTCTTCAGGTTGCCGTTCCACAGCGGAAGCGCGTTCTCATCGGGCTTGAAAAGCGCCATGAACACCTCGTTGACGACCTGGGTGCGGTTGAAGACGTTGACCGGCACCGACGGCGACACGAAGGTCGTGCTGACGCTCAGGATGCTTCTGAAAATGTTGTTGAGCGTGTTGACCAGCTCTTCGGGGTTGCTGCTGAGCGGCAGCGCGACACCGGTGCCTCCCGCGCTCGCATAACCGTTCGTGGTCGTGTTGATCTGGTTTGGATCGACGATGAAGTACGAGGTCACGTTCTGCAGGCCGCCGAGATCCGGCACGGTGCCGAAGGTGCCGTCACCGAGGTCCGCATCTCGCAGGTAACGAATCACGGTGGCGAAGTTGTTGTTCTTTCCGGTGAGGTTGATGCCTTCCATGCCTCCATTGGGCTTGTTTGCCTTGTCCGCCGTAATGGCAGTATCCGAATCGTCCTCCTGGTTGGAGACCTGGAAGAGCAGGTTGACGACGAAAACTTTGGCGCACTCGCCAAGAGCCGTAATGGGGCTCGAGTAGGTGGTCCCCGTGATGTCCTCGATGTTGGTGTCCCATGAGTAACCGCTCGCGTAGACGTCGAGGTTGGTCAACGGGTCGGTGTTGCCGAAGCTCAGATAACCGAGGTGGCCGTTGTATACGTTCTGACCGGTCAGATAGCGAAACAGCTCGAAGTAGAGCTCCTTGCCCTGAAAGGAGTGACTCAATGTGCCGAGCGGGTCCGGCACCTGGGCCAGCTTGTCGAGAAACGCGAGCTTGTTGGCGTCTTCGCCCGCCGTCTGGTACGTGCTCGGATCGTCGGTGCCGGCGCCTATCAGGTTGAAGCCGGAAAGCACGTAGGCGCCGTTGCTGCAGCCCGTTTTGGTCGGCCCCGAGGTCACCGCGCCGACGCAGTTGCTGTCGTGGTTGAGCATGAAGCCGATGCGCACGCCGCCGATGGGGTCGAGGACCTTTTTGAAAACGGCGCGGAGAAGCTGAAAGAAGTTGTAAGGGCCCGTCGGAGGCAGATATCCCTCGGCGATGAGCGTGTCGCACTCGGTTCCCCCGCAGACAGTCGCCGTGAGGTTGGGACGATAGTCGAGGGTGAACATCACGAGCGGCTCAGCGCCTGACGCGACCTTGGGATTCAGATAGATGTCGGTGTCATCCGCCAGGGCGGAGAGGGAGAATGACAGGTAAACCACCAAGCCGGCGGTGAAGTGATTCAGATATCGCATGCCCTTACCCCCAAAACGATGAAGCGCCTCAACACTTGGGCCCCAGCTGCAGGAAGCCCTGCACGACCCCGGTCTGTCCCCTGCCGGTGCTGTTCTTGTCGAGGTTGGCTGTAATCTCGTAGTCGAATGCCGAATAGGCCATCAGGCTGTTTGCCGCGCGCATTCGCGGCGGCAGCCCGCACTCGCTGATGCGCGCCGCCGAAGCCGTGAACGTGTCACCGGTTTCGACGCCAAAGACCGACGTCCCGGGAAGCGGCACCGGCTCCGGCTTCATGAGCGGACCGACCGTTGGAAGGTTGGCCGTGTCGGATATGACGAAATCGACCGCGCTCAGGGCCGTCTGGAAATTGTTCACGCCGTACTCGGCGTTGCGCGCCATGCGCAGCTCCATGACGCTGGTGTTGACCGCTGCCATGCTGATGAGCGTGACGCCAATCAACATCATCAACACGATGACCAGAACCACGCCATTCTGACGCGATCTCTTCAGGCTCATGGGTGAATCGGTAATGCGGACGTTCATCATTGCATCAAGCTCCGCGAGGCGGTGTTTCGTAGCGCAACCGTCGTCGTGTATACGCGACGGTAGAATCCGTCATTGGTCACAGGGACGGTCGCGTCGCCGAGGACGTACTCCGTGTCATTGGTGAAATGAGGATCGGGCTCGATGCTGCGTGCGAGCAGAAAAAGGCGCGCCGACACCGCATTTTCCATGTCCGCCAGGCTCGGCATGGACGTGTAGAGATTTGCGATGGCGTCCTCGTCGGTATCGATTCCGAACTGGATGTGAAAATCCTCGATGCCCTCGGCGATGCACTCGGTTGCCGTCAGCCCGCTTCCGGAGATTCCCCGTCGGCACAGTGCCGGAATCTGATCGCCTGCGTTCTCGTAGAAGTTTCGAATGAAATAAACGCGGGGAATGTAGCGCCAGTCGCTTTGACCGGAGCCCGGCGGGTTGGTCGAAGAAGCGTCGTCGATGAAGGTGCCCGCGTTGAAGGTGCTGCGCAGGTACACGACGCCGCTGCTCAAGTTCGACGCGCCAATCGTCAGCACCTCGGTCGTATCGGTGTCATTGTCGATGTCCGCCGCGTCGACGAAGGTGCTCGCGGTCGATGACCCTTCGACGCGTTTCAAGGCGAGCATGTCGGTGTCGGATCGCTGATCGGCGGTGAGCGCCGCGCACGGGGTAAATTGAGTCCAGGCGGGGCTCTCGTGATAGTTGTTGATCAGGATAGCGGTGCCGGCATTGTAGAGATCGATGTCCTCTCCGCAGTCGCCAACGGGCGGCGTCACGTTCGTCGTGACGACGTCGGTCGGGATCACTCGACCCCAGAAGTCCGCCATGCTGAGGTCTTCGGAGATGGCTTTGAGCGCGAAACGCGCGTTCTCCTGCATCCACGCGTAACGTTCGTTCTGGGCGAGACTCCTGCCGGTATTGATGTACAGACTCAGCACCACGGCGCTCACCAGGAATCCCAGTGTGACCGCCAGCATCAGCTCGATGAGCGTGAGACCGCGCTGATCGCGGGAAAGAGTGACGATGCGTGACACGGTCAGATGGCCTCCGAGATGAATACCTGCATGACGAGCACGCGTCGGTACACGTCCGTCTCGGTCCCGCCCACAGTGTCGTACTTACCCGAGCCACTGCCGCAGGCGTCGGAAGTGGGATCGCTCAGCTTGGTCATGCCGCGCCACGCGATGACGACCGTGTAGGTGCCGGATCCGCCGTCGGGACCGGAGATGCACGTCGTCGGCAGCGTCAGCCCGCCGACGTTGTTTCCCGCCGCCTGCTCCGCAACGCCGATGGTGGACTGCTCGAGCTCGTAGAGGTCGTACTCGGCCAGCGTGTCCGGCGTGCAGTCGGCCGAGCAATCGATCGCCGACATGCTCGCTCCGTCGATGATGCGGCCTGCGCCGGCGTCGGTGTATACGCTGAGCTCGTCCCGATTCGATCGCATGCGCTCGATGATGTCCTGGGCAAGCGAAGCCGCGGTGGCCCGCTGGGTCGCCTCGAAGTTGGATCGTTTGGCGGTTACCTGGAGGCCTCCGACACCGAGCACTCCAATGGAGAGGACGAACACCGAGACGAGCACCTCCATCATGGTGGAGCCGCGATTGCGCCTCGGGCACGATCGGTTTGTCGACAGTCTGGCTTTCGTGTTCATGACGATTACGTACAGCTCGGATTGGTTGGTGACGTACAGTCGATTGGGCAGCTCGTGTCGCCCTTGATGAACTTGGGTCTGCCGTGAGGCGGAACGTTGATCTGGCGGCCGAAATCGCCGCCGCGCTTGTCGCAGACGGCGAACCGGGCGGTGCCGCCACCCTCGTTGGTGGTGCCGTCGGAGTTGTACTCGAGGTTTCTGTTCGAGGTGCCGTTGGTGATGAGCGTCAGTCCCGACGAGTCGATTTCTCCGATGCCGAGCAGCGAGTCGGTGCCGGCCTCGTAGGTGCTGTTGCCGTCCCCGGCCGCGAACACGAGCCACCCGGTGGTCCAGGTATTGTCGGTGCCGCCGCAGCTCGGCGTTGCCGCCTTGGGATTGGCGCTTCGGCAGAGGACGACCCGGGTCCTGCGCTTGACGGCCTCCGATCGGGCCAGGTTGATGGTCCCGAGCAGGTCGAACGCCGTTTCGCTGAGCCGGTTCGACTGTATGAAATTCGCGAACGCCGGCACGCCGGTGGTCACCAGAATCGCGACGACGGCGAGCGTCACGATCAGCTCGACAATGGTAATTCCCAGAGCCCCGCGCCGGCGATTGGCAAAATGTCTTGTATCCATCGTTCTATGACCATGTGGTGAGACTGTGCGGTTCGTTTGCTGAATCTCACAGTCCCGTGTGTTGAGAGCCCTCGTTTTGTGAGCTTCGTCCTGTCTGCGGTCTTGAAGGGGAATCGGCCTGCGGGTCGGCTTAATTAGGGCATGTAACGGCCATTTACCGACTAAGCGACGAACGGCGCGAAATGCTCGATGAATGGCTCGCTTGATCGGAAGAAAAGTCTTGCAAGATGAACGCAAGTTCTATCTCGCGACGAATTTGCTGCCTGAATCGCCCTCGCGTGACAGCTTTCCTTCGCCCGCGGGGCGTTCAGCGGCGCTTACCTTTTGTTTACAGTAGCGGCAGACGAGGGCGGCAGGTTGGACTTGCAGGGGAGGAAATCAATGGGCGATGCGATTGCGATAATCGGCCTTGGCAACGCCGGCGCAGCCCTGGCGCACGCGCTGTCGGGAAAATTTCCGCTGACCGGATTCGATGTCAACGCGGGCAGAGCGTCCGCCGTAGAGCACCTCGAGGTAGCCTGGAAGGAGTCGCTGGAGTCGGCGGTCGCCGCCGCCGATGTCGTTCTGCTCTCCCTGCCGCGGCCCGATATCTCCATCCACGTTGTCGGGACCCTCGCCGCCAGCCGCTGCCCGGCGCGACTGGTCATCGAGACCAGCACGATCACCCCGAAGGTGGCGCGCGAGCTCGCGGCGCTCTGCGCCGGCGCCGATATGGGCTTCGTGGACGCGGCCATAGCCGGCGGCGTGCAGGCCATGGCCGCCGGCAGGAACACGTTTCTCGTCGGTGGCTGCGAGGCGGATTTTGCCCGCGCCCGGGCGATCCTCGAGCCCATCGCCGAGCGCATCCACCACCTCGGCCCGGTGGGTGCGGGAAGCGGCGCCAAGGTCGTCAACAATGCCGTCATGCATGCCGTCATGGTGGTGCTGATCGAGGCGGGCGCCATGGCGAGCAAGCTCGGGATCCCCATGCCGACCATGATCGAGATCCTGGCCCGCCCCGACGGCCTCATGCGCCCGCTCGAGCATCGCATGCGCGAGCGCATGTGCGGGGGCGACTACGCGGGCGGAATGTCGGTGGCCAACGCACGCAAGGACTCGACGCTGGCGCTGGAGACGGCGCAGGATCTGGGCGTGCCGCTGTTCGCGACGCTGGCGGCACACACGCCCTACGAGATCGCCGAGCAGGCCGGCCTCGGCGAGCTCGACTATGCTGCGCTCGCCAAGCTGTGGGAGTCGTGGTGCGACCTGCGCTTCGACGCCAAGCGCTGATGGCGGGACGCGCTTCGATGCATGGCGTACCATTTACGGCTGATTCCGAGACGATCACGCGTGACCTTGCAGGAGGACAGGCACTTGGGTAAGCGAATCGCCATCGTCGGCGCGGGTGCGGTGGGCGGCTACGTGGGGGGTTACCTGTCACGTGCCGGCGAGGACGTGACCCTGATCGACCCGTGGCCCGAGCACGTCGAGCACATGCGTGCTCATGGCCTTGCGCTCGAGGGACTGAGCGACGAGGAGTGCTTCAAAACGCCGGTCGAGGCCATGCACATCACCGACGTGCAGTCGCTGACGCGCACGGGCCCCGTCGACATCGCATTCGTTTGCACCAAGTCCTACGACACCGAGTGGGCCACCATGCTGATCCGGGACTACCTTGCCCCGGCCGGCTACGTGGTGTCGCTTCAGAACTGCATCAACGAGAACCGCATCGCCGCTATCGTCGGCTGGGGCAGGACGCTCGGTTGCATCGCCAGCCAGATCGCCGTCGAGCTGGTGGAGCCGGGACGCGTGCGTCGGGGCGTGCCACGGGGCGGAAACAGGCACACCGTTTTCCGCGTCGGCGAGGTGCACGGCGGCATCAGCGCCCGGGCCGAAGAGATCGCCGCCCTTGTGTCGCTCATCGACAGCAGCAAGACCACCAGCAATCTGTGGGGCGAGCGTTGGTCGAAGCTGGTCGCCAACGCCATGCGCAACGGCCTATCGGCGTCAACCGGCATGAGCAGCAACGCCTGTGACCGCGAGCCCATCACACGCTGGCTCTGCATCCGCACCGCCGCCGAGGCGGTGCGTGTCGGACTCGCTCAGGGCTACCAGCTCGAGAGAATCTACGAGGCGACGCCCGAGCAGTGGCTCGCCGGCGCGAGCGAGGCCGGTGCGCGCGAGGAGCTCGAGGCGAAGATGCAGGCTTCGGCACAGAAGCGTGCCGAGACCATGCGTCCCTCCATGGGCCAGGACATTTTCAAGGGCCGGCGCACCGAGATCGAATTCATCAACGGGCTGGTGGTCGAGAAGGGCGCCGAGCTCGGTATCCCGACGCCGGTCAACGCGGCGATGGTCGAGGCGGTGAAGCGCGTCGAGCGCGGCGAGGTCACGCCGAGCCTCGATAACGTGCGCGACATCTGAGCGCTAGCGCCACGCGGCGAGCATCATCTCGGAGGCTTTCTCGCCGATCATGATGATCGGGCCATTCGTGTTGCCGGACATCAGCGTCGGCATGATCGAACCATCGGCGACGCGAAGCCCCTCGATACCGTGGACGCGGAGCTCCGCGTCGACCACCGCCATGGCGTCGGTGCCCATCTTGCACGTGCCCACGGGGTGGTAGGCGGTCTGCGCGTTCTCGCGGATATAGTCGATGATCTCGGCATCGCTCTGAACGTCGGGACCGGGGCTCACCTCGGCGCCGCGATAGGCATCCATGGCCTTGGCCTGCACGATGCGGCGGGTGGCACGCACGCCGGCGACCAGGGTCTCTCGATCGATGGCGGCCGACAGAAAGTTGAAGCGGATTTCCGGCGCCATCAGCGGATCCGGCGAGCCGATGTGAATCGAGCCTCGGCTCTCCGGCCGAAGCTGGCACATGGCAACGGTCATGCCGGGATCCCGGGCGAGCTTGCGCTTCTTGATGTGCTCGATGGCGAAGGGGATGAAGTGAAGCTGCACGTCCGGCGTCTCGAGCTCCGCGCGCGTGCGCAGAAACGCGAGCACCGGTGAGGATGGTAAAGCCAGAAAACCGCGCCGCATCAGCGCGTAGCGCAGAATCTGCCACGCGAGTCCGAGCCCCCGGGCGCGATCGTTGAAGGTCACGCCGGCACGCGTGATGTCCCAACGCAGGCGCGGCACGTAATGATCGCGAAGATTTTCGCCGACGCCGTCGAGCGCATGGCGCACCTCGATGCCCTGGGCGCGGAGCACCTCGGGGCGTCCGATCCCGGAGAGCTCGAGGATCTGAGGCGAGTTGATGGAGCCGGCGCACAGCACGATCTCGCAGCGCGCGTGAGCTTCGCGCTGCTCGTTGCCGATGCGGTAGCGAAGCCCGGTGCAGCGTTTGTGCTCGAGCAGCAGGGATTCGACCTGGGCGTTGCACTGGATATGGAGATTGCTGCGGCGCCTCGCCGGATCGATGTAGCAGCGAGAGGTGCTCATGCGCCAGCCATCGTGGATGGTGGTCTGCGTGCGGCACATGCCTTCCTGGGTGGCGCCGTTGTAGTCGGGATTGCGCGCCAGGCCCACCTCTTCCCCGGCTGCAAACCACGCATCGTAGAGCGGGCTGCTGTCGTACGCCTCGGTCAGACGCAGCGGCCCGTCTCTGCCGCGCAGCGTGTCGTCGCCGCCGTCGAAGGACTCCAGGCGTTTGAAAATCGGCAGCACGTCCGCGTAACTCCAGCCGCGGTTGCCCATCTGCGCCCAGGTGTCGTAGTCGAGCGCCTGGCCACGCACGAACACGAGGCCGTTAATCGCACTCGAGCCGCCGAGCATGCGTCCGCGCGGCACCGGGATCGGTCGCCCGGCGGTGCTCTCCTCGGGCTTCGACATGAAGCACCAGTTGACGGCCGGGTTGTCGATGAATTTGGAGTAGCTGATGGGAACGCGTTCCAGAGGATGATAGCGGCGGCCCGCTTCGAGGAGCAGAACCCGGTGGCGTCCGCTTTCGCTCAGCCGGCCGGCGAGCACGCAGCCCGCCGAGCCACCGCCGACGACGATGAAATCGTAGCTCCGATCCCGCATCCGGTTCCCCTTGCCGCTCGCTCCGACGGCTGAGTGTGCAACAAGGCACGTTTCCGGTCCACGCGGCCGGCGCACGCCTGCGATCGCTGGCGGCAGCTGCTGAGGCAACACCAGGCGCCGCTAATCGATGCCCCCGTGGATGAAGCGCCCGACGATTTCGTCGCATTGCGCGAGCGCGGGCTGCCCGATGCGTGGTGCTGACCGACGCCGGCGCCCCCCACCCGAGTAAGCGGATTCCTGCGGTGGGTTGTCACCATAAATTTTCCCCGGCTGGCCCCCCATGGGCCGGGGTTTGGCCGTTAGAATGGACCGCTGGCAGCGAATCCTTTCCAGCCGCCAGACAGCGAGAGGGCTTGTGAAAATGGAAATGACATCTCAGGAAGCGTTCGTCGAGACGCTGCGGGTCAACGGGGTGAAGGTCACCTTCGGTATCGTCGGCTCGGCGTTCATGCCCGGTCTCGATGTCTTCAAGGCGGCAGGAATCCGCTTCGTGGACGTGGCCCACGAGCAGGGCGCGGCCCACATGGCCGACGGCTACTCCCGCGCCGGTGGCGAGATTCCGGTCTGCATTGCCCAGAACGGGCCCGGCATCACCAACTTCGTCACCGCGGTGGCGGCGGCCTACTGGAATCACACCCCCATGGTGGTGGTGACCCCGGAGACCGGCGCCAAGACCCAGGGGCTCGGCGGCTTCCAGGAGACCCGCCAGCTCCCCTACTTCGAGGAGATCACCTGCCACCAGGAGACCCTCGCCCATCCGTCGCGGATGGTGGAATCCCTGAGCCGCTGCTTCCAGCGCGCCCGCCAGCACTCGGCGCCGGTGCAGTTCAACNNCGCCAGATGGGCGATCGCGATGCGGTCGGTCAGGCCGCCGCGCTGCTGAAGAGTGCGACGTTCCCGGTCATCGTCTCGGGCGCCGGCGTGGTGCTCTCGGACGCGGTCGACGAGTGCCGGCGGCTCGCCGAGGCGCTCGGCGCCCCGGTCGCGAACAGCTATCTGCACAACGACAGCTTCCCGGCGAGCCATCCGCTGGCGGTGGGGCCCCTCGGCTACCAGGGCTGGGAATCGGCNNATCCGCTCGCCGTCGGCCCGCTCGGCTACCAGGGCTGGGAGTCGGCCATGAAGCTCGTTCAGAAGGCGGACGTGATCCTCGCGCTCGGCACGCGGCTCAATCCCTTCAGCACGCTGCCCCAGCACAACATCGAGTACTGGACCGGTGAGGCGAAGATCATCCAGGTGGACGCGAACCCGGACATGCTCGGGCTCGCCAAGCCCATCGACATCGGCATCTGCGGCGACGCGCGCGCGGTCGCCGGGCAGCTCCTCGAGGCGCTCGGGGATCATTCCGCCGGCGCCGCCGGCGAGGAGCGCAAGAACCAGATCGCCACCATCAAGTCCGCGTGGCTGCAGAAGCTCGCCGGCTGGGACCACGAGGAGGACGATCCGGGCAGCACCTGGAACGCCCGCGCCCGGTCCGACGAGCCGGACAAGATGTCGCCGCGCCAGGTGCTGCGCGCCATCCAGGACGGCCTGCCGAAAAACGCCATGGTGTCCACCGACATCGGCAACATCTGCGCCATGGCCAACAGCTACCTGCCCTTCGAGGAGCCGCGCAGCTTCCTCGCCCCGGGCATGTTCGGTAACTGCGGCTACGCGTTCCCCTCCATCATGGGCGCGAAGCTCGCACGTCCGGATCGGCCCGCGGTGGCGCTGGTGGGCGACGGCGCCTTCGGCATCAGCCTGAACGAGCTGCCCACCTGCAACCGCATGCAGATCCCGGTGACCGTCGTCGTGTTCCGCAACGGCCAGTGGGGCGCGGAGAAGAAGAACGACATCCTGTGGTTCGACGAGCGCTTCGTCGGCACCGAGCTCGGCGACGACTTCAGCTACGCGGCGGTAGCCGAGGCCTTCGGCTGCAGAGGTGTGCGGGTGACCACCATGGAGACGCTCACCAGCGCTGTCTCGGAGGCCTGTGAGCTGCAGGACAGCGGCACCACGACCCTCATCGAGGTCGTCGTCAACAAGGAGCTCGGCGCACCTTTCCGCCGCGACGCCATGCAGGATCAGCGCACCCTGCTGGCGCGCTACAAGGATCTCACCGTCACGCGGTAGCGTCGGCCGCTAGCCTATGCTCGGGCGCGGGCCGCGTGTGCCCGCGCCCTGGGCGATGACGATACCGGCCACCACCAGCGCCGATCCGAGCAGCTGCACGGTGGACAGCCGCTCGCCGAGCAGCACCCACGCGCACGCGATCACCACGGGTGGTTCCATGCACATGATGATCGAGGTCCGCACCGGCCCGATCATGCGCACGCCGGCGAGCATGGCGCCCATGCCGATGCAGAAGCCGGCGATGACGTAGGCAACCAGCCACAGGCCTCGGCCCGGCTCCGGCAGCGCCAGGTGGCTCCACGCGAGCGTTGCCAGCACCGAGATCGCGCACGCCGACACGCTCATGTAAAAGATCACGGCTCGTGCACTCGAGGTCCGCATGGCGTGCTGGGCGAGCACCAGGTGCGCGCCGGCGCTGAGCGAGCCCAGCAGAGCCAGCATGACGCCGGTGACGTTCAGGACATCCATCGACACTTCGAGGATGAGCGCAAGCCCTGCGAACGCGCAGGCGAACGCCAGGTAATCGACCGCCCCGGGCGCACGCCGTTCCACGACGCTGCTCAGAATGAGCGTCACCAGCGGGTAGGTGTAGAAGATCAGAATCGAGAGGCTCACCGGGATGAACGCGATGGCGGCGAAGTTGGTCAGCCCCGAGCCGGCAACCAACACCCCCATGAGCAGTGTCACGCCGAGGGCCTGCGGCGGCAGCCGGAAGGGGCGCCGCTCGGCGGCGATCCAGACGGCGAATATCAGCGTCAGGGTGAGAAACCTCAGCACGTTGACGGTGAACGAGTTGAGACCGTAGTCGTAGGCGACGCGCGCCGCGACGTAGGCGGAGCCGTAGCCGGTGGCGGCCACCAGCACGCTCAGCGTCCCCAGGGCAGCGCCGCTGCTCAACGGATCTCCCTCAGCGCGTTGCGTGTCGCGCGCTCAATCGAGCGTTACCAGATCTGTCGGATGTCGGCTGAGCCGTTCGACGCCCGTATCGCCGACCAGCACCGAGTGGCCCAGACACATGGCGAGCCCGTTGTCCGAATCCATGAGGATCATGTGGAGAAAGTAGACGTTGCCTGCATCCATGGGCAGCGGGTTGCCCGCGAAGAACATGGGAAAGTCCACCCAGATGGGATTGAACACCGCGCCCATGCCGTAGCCGCAGGCATTGAGGCGCGCGTGGGCGAAGCCGTGATCATCGAGAACGCGCGCGTGGGCATCGAAGACATCGCCCATGGGTGCCCCGGGGCGCATGGCGGCCTCGCAGGCCTCGAGCGCCTCGACCGTCGCGCGATGCATGCGCCTGTGAGCGTCGCCTGCACGCCCGATGAGCAGCGTGCGCATCATCGCCGCGTGGTAGCGACGATAGGCGCCGGCCCACTCCAGCGTCAGCTGATCCTGCTCGCAGAGATACCGCCGTCCGGAGCGGTAGCGACACAGAAGCGCGCCATGGGAAGAACCGATGATGAACTCGTTACCGGCGTAGTCGCCGCCGCCGCGGAACACCGCCCCCTGCATGGCGGCAAGAATGTCGCCCTCGAACGCGCCGGCGGCGGTGGTGGCGAGGGCGGCATCGAAGGCGTCGTCGGCGAGGCTCGCCGCCTGGCGGTGATATTCGATCTCGCGCGGGCTCTTGTCGCGTCTGAGATGGCCGACGAGATCCGATGCCTCCACCAGGGTGACGTGCGCGTCCAGCGCCTGCTCGAGGGCGCGCCAGTTCCAGGCCGTGAGACCGACGGTGCGCGTCTCCACGCCGAGGCGTTTGTTTGCGAGACCGAGGCTTGCGAGCAGCGACATCAGCTGCTCGGCGGGCTCGACACCCTGCCGGTCCACCCAGACATGAATGTGCTCGTCGTCCAGCGTCGACGTCTGCTGCGCCTGGCGCAGATCCGGCGCACGCGTGAAGAGGTGCAGCGCGCCGTTCGCGTCGAGGATCAGACACTGGAACATGGCGAAGCCGAAGGTGTCGTAGCCGCAAAGGTAGTAGTGACTCTCCGGCGCGAACAGCAGGATGGCGTCGAGATCGCGCGCGCCGAGCGCGCCGACGGCGCGATCGATGCGCGAGCGGTACTCGTCGCGGCTGAAATGCAGCGTCGCGCCCTCGCGCGGCTGCGCCGGCTCGGCGCTCATTCGCCGCTTTGCGGGGCGCCGAATCCGCCGCCGCCCGGCGTGTGCATGATGATGGCGTCGCCGGCCTCGAGGAAGACCCGGTCGCGGCCCTTGAGCCGCTCGATGCGGCCGTCGGCGCGGCGCAGCTCGTTCACGCCGCAGGCGCCCGGCCCGCCGCCGGCGAGGCCGAAGGGCGGTACGTCCCGGTGTCCGGTGATCAGATTGATCTCCATGGGCGTGTCGAAGCGCAGAATCCGCGTCGCGCCGTCGCCGCCTCGGAAACGGCCCGCGCCGCCGGAGCCGTGCCGGACCCCGAAGCGCTCGAGCAGCACCGGAAAGCGGGTCTCGAGCACCTCCGGATCGGTGAGCCGGGTGTTGGTCATGTGGCACTGGACCGCGTCGGCGCCGTTGAAGCCATGCCCCTGGTTGTCGATGCCGGCGCCGGCGCCGCCGCAGATGGTCTCGTAGTTCTGGTAGCGATCGTTGCCCCAGATGAAGTTGTTCATGGTGCCCTGGGCGGCCGCGTTGACACCGAGGGCCCCGAGCAGCGCGTTGGTGACCGCCTGGCTGACCTCGGTGTTGCCTGCGACCACGGCCGCCGGATATTCCGGCGACAGCATGGTGCCGTCGGGCAGCACGATGTCGATGGGCTCGAGGCACCCGGCGTTCATGGGGATGTCGGCATCGACGATGGTTCGGAAGCAGTAGAGCACCGCGGCGTTGGTGACCGGGCGCGGCGCATTGAAGTTGTCGGGCTGCTGCGGGCTGGTGCCGGTGAAGTCGACGGTCGCGCGGCGCCCCTCCCGATCGCAGCGGATGTCGACCTGGATGCGCCGCCCGCCGTCCATCTCGACGGTGAAGCGCGAATCCTTGAGCGCGTCGATGGCGCCGCGCACCGCCTCCGCGGCGTTCTCCTGGACGTGCCCCATGTACGCGTAGACGACGTCGAGGCCGAACTGATCGACCATGGCGTAGAGCTGCTGCACGCCTTTCTCGTTGGCTGCGGCCTGTGCCTTGAGATCGGCGATGTTCTGCTGCGGATTGCGCGCCGGATACTCGCCGCCGGTCAGCAGCTGCCACAGCGCCTGCTCGCGGAACTGGCCGCGATCCACCATCTGGAAGCACTCGATCAGCACGCCCTCCTGATCGACGCGGGTCGCGTCGGGCGAAGCCGAGCCGGGCGTGAGACCGCCGATGTCTGCGTGGTGACCGCGGCTGGCGACGAAGAACAGCAGTCTCTCTCCGGCGCGGTCGAAAACCGGCGTCACCACGGTGATGTCCGGCAGGTGGGTGCCGCCGTGGTAAGGCGCGTTGATGACGAACACGTCGCCGGCCGCGAACTTGCCTTCACGCTGCTTGATGACGCTCTCGACGCTCTTGTCCATGGAGCCGAGATGCACGGGAAGATGGGGTGCGTTCGCGACCAGCGCGCCCTCGGCGTCGAAGATCGCGCAGGAGAAGTCGAGCCGCTCCTTGATGTTCACCGAGTCGGCGGTGGCCTGCAGGGTCACGCCCATCTGCTCGGCGATGGACATGAAAAGGTTGTTGAAGATCTCCAGCATGACCGGGTCGGCATGGGTGCCCACCGACTGCGCGCGCTCGAGCTTCTCGTGACGGTTGAGCACCACGTGCTTGCGGGCATTCATGCGTGCGGTCCAGCCGGGCTCGACGACGATGGTGCCGATGGACTCGATGATGAGCGCCGGTCCCTTGACGCGGTGACCGGGGCGCATGTCGTCGCGCAGCACCACCGGCACGTCGTGGAAGCGATCGCCGGAGAAGAAACGCGACCGCTCGTGCACCGGCGCATCCATTTCGTGGGAATCGAATTTCGGCTCGTCGGCGCTGGCGCCGCCGCCGATGCTCTCCACCTCGATGGCTTCGATGACGATGGGCTTCTCCGGCGAGACGAATCCGAACTGCGCGCGATGCTGCTCTTCGAAGCGGTGGAAGATCTCGGGGTGGTTTCCGTGGGCAATGACGAGTGCCGTGTCGGTGCCCGCGTAGCGCAGATGCAGCCGGCGCCGGGTGTCGATCATCGCGGCTGCGACGCCCTGGCCCTCGACCTCGGCGGCGGATTCGTCGGCGATGGACTGGAAGCGCTCGGCGAGCCGCTCGACCACGTCCGCTTCGAAGGGCTCCTCGATGGCCATCTGGCGATTGGCGCGGATGTCGGCGAGTCCCATGCCGTAGGCCGACAGCACGCCGGCGAGCGGATGCAGCAGCACGGTCTCGATGCCGAGCGCGTCGGCGACCAGGCAGGCATGCTGACCACCCGCACCGCCGAAGCAGTTGAGCGCGTAGCGGGTGACGTCGTAGCCGCGCTGGGTGGAGATCTTCTTGATGGCGTTGGCCATGTTGTCGACCGCGATACGCAGAAACCCTTCCGCCACCTGCTCCGGGCTCCTGCCGTCGCCGACGCGCGCGGCCAGCGCCGCGAATTCCTCGCGCACCGCTTGCGCGTCCAGAGGCTGATCCTGATCGGGGCCGAAGATGCGGGGAAAGTGGCCGGGCAGGAGCTTGCCGACCATGAGGTTGGCATCGGTCACCGCCAGCGGGCCGTTCCTTCGATAGCAGCGCGGACCGGGATTCGCCCCCGCGGACTCCGGGCCGACGCGGAAACGCGCGCCGTCGAAGCTGAGCACGGATCCTCCGCCGGCGGCGACGGTGTGGATCTGCATCATCGGCGCGCGCATGCGCACCCCGGCGACCTCGGTCTCGAAGGTGCGCTCGAGCTCGCCGGCGTAGTGGGAGACGTCGGTGGAGGTGCCGCCCATGTCGAAGCCGATGACGCGATCGTGACCGGCGAGCGCCGAGGTCTCGATCATGCCGACCACGCCGCCCGCCGGTCCGGACAGTATCGCGTCCTTGCCTTTGAACAGGGTCGCGTCGGTGAGGCCGCCGGAGGACATCATGAACATGAGGCGCGCACCGGTGTTGGCGAGATCCAGCTCTGACGCTACCCGGTTCACGTAGCGGCCGAGGATGGGCGAGAGATAGGCATCCACGATCGTGGTGTCGCCGCGGCTTATGAACTTGATGAGCCCGCTGGTCTCGTGGCTGGTCGACACCTGGCTGAAGCCGAGCTCGCGCGCAATCGCTGCGACGCGAGCCTCGTGATCGGGATAGCGGAAATTGTGCAGAAACACGATGGCGACGGCATCGATACCGTCATCGCGCGCAGCCGCGAGCGCCGCGCGCGCGGCGCCTTCATCGAGGGCCTGCTCCTCGTGCCCGTCGGCGGTGATGCGCCCGGCGACCTCGCAAACCCGCTCGTAGAGCATCTCGGGTTTGACGATGTGGCGGTTGAACAGCTCCGGGCGGGTCTGGTAGCCGATGCGAAGCGCATCCGCGAAGCCGTCGTTGATGATGAGAANNTCTGGTAGCCGATGCGCAAGGCATCGCCGAAACCCTTGGTGATGACCAGCACCGTGCGCTCGCCCTTGCGCTCGAGCAGCGCGTTGGTGGCCACCGTGGTGCCCATCTTGACCGCGCCGATCAGCTCCGTCGGAATGCGCTCGCCCTTGGCGATGCCCATCTGGTCCCGGATCCCCTGCACGGCCGCGTCCTGGTAGGCCTCGGGGTTCTCCGAGAGCAGCTTGTGGCTGCGGACCCCGCCCCCGGGGGTGCGCGCCACCACGTCGGTGAACGTGCCGCCGCGGTCAATCCAGAAATCCCACTTGCCGCCCGTGCTCATGGCTCGATCCGTTCGGTCCGTCTCCCGGACCACGCACGAGTGTAGAGAAAGGCCGACATCGTGCCAATCGGCGCCCTTGCAAACGCCGGGGCGCTGGCCGAGTATGCGCCTCGGGTCTTCGGAGTTGCACAAGGTGATGACGCTCGAGCTGAGGCCGCTGCATCCGGATTTCGGCGTCGAGGTCCTCGACGCCGATGTGTCGGGTGGGCTCGACGAGGCGCGTTTCGCGCAGATAGAGGCCGCCGTTGAACAGCACTCGGTCGTCCTGCTTCGCGGCCAGACGCTCGACGACGACGCCCAGCTCGCCTTCAGCCGCCGCTTTGGAGAGCTCGAGTACGGTCATGTCGCCTTCGGAGAAAACGGGCGCATCGAGTACGTCGGGCGTATCGGCAACATTGATGCGCAGGGTCACCGGCTGCCGTCGAATCACAGGAAGGTGGTGTTCTCGACCGGAAACGAGATGTGGCATTCGGATTCCTCGTTTCGAGAGATCCCTGCACGATTCTCCATCTCCTATGCCTACGAGGTGACGCCGGAAGGCGGCGAGCTCGAGTTCGCGAGCACCCGTGCGGCATACTCGAGGCTTCCTGCGGATTTGAAGGCGACCATCGCGGACCTCGTCTGTATCCACGACTACGTCTACTCGCGCAGCAAGGTGGGCGAGGACGTCGTGTCGCCGTCGCTGGCGGCATCGCTCCCGCCCGTGCGCCAGAAGCTGGTGCGCAACAATCCCGCGACAGGTGCGAAGAATTTCTACGTCGGATCCCACGCCCGCTCCATCGAAGGCTGGTCGGATGAGGATGCACGGGCGCTGCTCGATGATCTTCTCGAGCGTGCGACGCGGCCCGGGTGCCTTTACCAGCACCGCTGGCAGATCGGCGATCTGCTCATCTGGGACAACCGCTGCATCGTGCATCGCGGCCGGCCCTACGACGCCGACCGCTACCGGCGCAGGATGCATCAGACGCGCGTCGCCGGGCTTTGCTCGTCGCTGGACGAGGACTAGCTCCGCCTTTTTTCCGCAAAGCGCCAGGGGCCCTGGCCGGTCGTTGGTGCGCGTTCTCGCCATTGATACAAATGATACAAATCGCTATCCGGCGCGAATTCGAGCTGAAACATTGACCCCGTATAGTCCTTCTCCGAGAACAGAAGTCAGCACATTCGCTGAATGTAAGGTTGATTGTTAATTCAAGTTGGAGACGGAAAGATGAAACGGGATCATTTTTATCGAGAAACCGCGAATGCGGGTGGTGGAACAGGCGGTGTTCCCTTCTTCGACATCGTCCAGCCCACGATGTATGTCGGCGAGGTGGCGGCAACGGCGTTCCTGGCCGCCTGCACGACGGTCGGACGCGGCGTCACGGCGTTCAATCGCTGGCGATGGGAGAGGGCGACCAGAAATGCACTGTCAGGCCTCGACGATGCGACGCTCGCCGATATCGGCGTCGCGCGCTCGGAGATAGCGGCTGTTGCCAGGAAGGCCGCCGAGAATCCCACCTACACTCCGACGCGCCGATCGCGGTGGACGGCATGAGCTTGCCTTTGCACGGAATCACCCGGGGAACGACCGGAATCCTGGCCGATCGAGCATCGAAGCCCCCCTCGAAAGGATTGGATTCCGGTTCCCCGGGGATTTTGCTCGACATGTGAATCCGAAAACCACTCCAGGTCGTCGCTGCCTCGAACGTTCCTCATAAAGCTCGCTCTGAGCGCAAGCCATCCACCGAACAGGGCTCCCCGTGCCGGCTCGATGCCTCCATCGAGATGGTCTACTATTCAGTCAGTCATTTTTCCGACGTCCACACAAGGGGGCGGGAAGCTTTGAGACGCCTGGCTGCCATTCTCGTCACGGGGTTTCTGTGCACAGCCTTCTCCATCGGCGCGCTCGCCGCGGGGGCGCCGCTCAAGCTCTGCACGGCAGGTTCGGAAGGCGGCTACTATGAGGCCGGCCGCGACATGGCCAAGCACGCGAATCCCAAGTTTCTCGACATCACCGTGGTGGAAACATCCGGCTCCATGGACAACATGCAGCGGATGGGACGACACGAGTGTGGCGCGGCGATCGTGCAGTCCGACGCCTATCTGGTTTACCAGTCACGCCATCGCGAATCACCCGTCGAGGTCACCAGGAACCGGTTCATGTTTGCGGAGTTTGCACACCTCGTCTGTCGCAGGGACGCGAAGGTGGCGACCACCACTGACCTGCTTCGCACTCCCGCCAGTCGAAAGGTTTTCGTGGGAGCGGAGGAGAGCGGGAGCGCCCTGACATGGCGAGCGTTCACTATTCTGGATCGCCGCTACGGTCAGATTCAGGCAGAGAACGTCGGAGGTGAGGATGCCCTCGCTCGCCTTCTCCAGGGTCAGGCGCAGTGTCTCTTCTTCGTCTCGGGGCTGGGTTCGGAGTTCGGAAAAAGCGTGAACGAGCGCGGAAAGGACCTGCGTCTGATTGCCATTACCGACGATGCGCTGCGTAATGCGTCGTTCGGTTCGGTGACCCTGTACGAAATTCGGCATTTTCCCAAAGGCCGCTACGGTAACCTCGACTCGGAGATCTCCGGTTCCGTCGTCGAGACGCTGACCGTCGGTGCGACCCTCGTCATCGAACGACATTGGACCGAGCGCTATCCCAACGGACCATCGGCGCTCATGGGTGCCCTCAGTGGGGCCATGCCGTCCATCAGCCAGCGGTTATTGTCGGACAGCAATTAGGATCCCCGGCCNNGGATCGGGTGCCTCGCGAATGCTTCCACGGCTCGCGCCACAGTCGTCTCAGGTGCCGATTCGCTCAGATCGATGCCGTGCAGCCCGGCCACAGACGCGCGATGAGGTGGCTCGGCCACGAGGGATGCGGCGAATCGATTCACCGTATCGCTGCTCACGCGGCTTTCGTGAGCACGACGATCTGTCCCGGGATCGGAGCCGCGTCGTTGCGCACGACGATGTCCCGCCGGTAGCCCACCGAGAGGCCCGCCTGCGCGGCCATGGCGTCGATGTAGGCGGGCGAGTGTGCATACCTGCCGGTCGGGCGCAGCCGGTACGCGTCACCTTCGGCGCTCTCGACGGAGAACGCCACTGAGCCGCCGGCACGCAGCGCCTGCGCACATCGCCCCATGACATCGCGGAGGTCGCCGACGCAGATGAAGACGTCGCCGGCCACAATCAGGTCGAAGGCCTGCTCCTGTCCCTCGAGCGCATCTTCCATGCTTCCAACCGTCAGCGCATCGTAGATCCCGCGCTCGCCGGCTTTGGCGATCATACGCGGCGACAGATCGACGCCGGCGAGATACGAGGCCAGCGGGCGCAATGCCTCGCCGCACAGGCCGGTGCCGCAGCCGATGTCCATGATGCGCAGCGCGAGCTCGCGCTCACCGGCCCTCTCCACGACGGCATCGCGGATGAGCTCCGGCACGCGATAGGCAATGCTGCCGAGGTGGGCGTCGAAGCGGTCGGCATAGTCGTCGTAGAGCCGCGTCACGTAAGCCGCGGGTGCGGTCGGGGTGGTCTCGCCCGAGGTCGCCGCGAGCATGTGCCGCGCGACGGCGTCGTCGGGGTAGGCATGCAGAAGCTTTTCGAAGCACCCGGCGGCGTCGGCCAGCTGCTCGAGCTCCTGGTAGAGAACGCCCAGGTGCTTCAGCGCGAGCGCATGCCTCGGGTCGATGCTGAGGGCGCGGTGGTAGGCGGCCTGCGCCTCGTCGACTCTTCCGAGCCAGTGCAGCGCGAGCCCCACGCTGGCATGCGCCTGCGCATTGTCGGGGGTCGCCCGCACGACCGCCTCGAACAGCTCGAGCGCCGCTTCCACGCCGCCCGCTTCGAGCACCACCGTGCCCACCAGCATGCAGGTCTCGGGTGTCCCAGCGCCGATCTCGAGGGCGCGATGCAGGATCTCTTCCGCTTCCCCGTCCCTGCCGAGGAAGTGCAGAACCCGGCCGAGGCCGGCGTAGGCCCTGGCATTGTCGGGGGCCATCTCGATGCTTTTGCGGTAGGCGCGCTCCGCGGCGCCGATGTCACCCTTGGCGCAGTAGGCGTCGCCGAGCCTCGCGTAAGCCCCGGCATGGTCGGGCGCGCAGGCGAGGGCTCGATGCCAGGCGGCAATCGCCCCATCGAGCTCGCCGCACGCCATCAGCGCGCTGGCGAGGTGTCCACACAGAGCTGCGTCGTCGCCGCGCAGGACCGCAGCGCGAGTGAGGAGATCGACGGCCTCGCGCGGCGCGCCGCGCAGATAGGCGATCACGCCGCAGCGCTGCAGTGCGTCGGCATGGTCGGGCTGCGACTCGATGATTTTGCGGAAGCAGGCTTCCGCCGGGGTTCCGCGCCCCGCGCGCAGGTGCTCGTCGCCTTCGCGCATCAGTGCGGCGACATCGACGCCATGGCGTGTTTCGTTGCTGTCTTCAGGCGAGCTCATGCCGACATGATAAAGGAGATCGCAGCGGGAGGCTTCAAGGCGCGTGTCGCTCGCCGCCGGCCCTGGCGACTTGCCCGTGAACGTTGAAATCCGCACCCGCCATCCCAACTGTGACTCGAGTCGCCGACACGGCCGGGGCGATCAACGAATATCGCGCGAAGGGTCCGGCTGGTGCGCGAAAAGCGCCCTGTCGCGGTTCGGGTACCCTTCCATCCCTTCGTCACTCTTGGGGGCACGGTTCGTGCAGGCATTGCGGGGGAAAATCCGGCGCAGGCTCGCCCGTTTGCGGGATGCGCTCGAACAATACGCGCGGCAGCGCGCGCGAACGAAGCGCCGCCGCCGGCGCATCCGCGACTGGGAAAAGAGCACCCGGCGCCCCCGGGGCAAACGTGCGAAGCCTGCGCAAAAGCGCCGCAGCGAGCGGGATGGGCTTTCCTGCGCATTCTGCGCGGCCACACGCGGCTGGCTCGCGGCCCGATGGGCGCGACTCGCACACGGTGTGCGCGCGCTCGCTGGTGCAACCGCCGGTCTGCTCGAACGCATCCGCCGCTCGCTGCAGGGCAAACACGCGCAGCGTGACGTCGTCACATCGGAAAGGCTCTTCCACAGACGGCCGTATCCCGGTTCCCGCAACCGGCGCTTCGAGCTGCACGTCCCGCGCGGCTACAGCGTCGATTTCGAGATGCCGCTTCTCATGGTTCTTCACGGCTGCCGTCAAACGAGCTCGGACATCCGCAGAATCTCCGATTTCAACGCCGTGGCGGATCGCGAGGGCTTCATCGTCGTCTACCCGTTCGTGACCGACTACTCCGGAATGCGCATTCGCAACTGCTGGGGCTGGTGGATCGAGAGTGAGATCCGGCCCGGTGCGGGCGAGGTCGAGGATCTCTGGCAGATTGTCGAGCAGGTCAGCCGGGAGGTGCCCGTCGACGAGCGGCGCATCCACGTTGCCGGACTGTCCTCCGGAGGCGGCATGGCGGTCGCCGCCATGGTGGCGCATTCGGGCAAGATCGCCTCGGGCGCTGCGGTAGCGGGGGTACCCTACGCGGAGACCCCGCGTGCGGTTTCCAACGGCGTGCCGAGGGCGGCGGCATTCAGGCCGACGCAGCAGGTGGTCGACGCCATGCGCTCGGTGCTGGGCGAGGACGGCCGGCCGAGCCCGATCCTCGTCGTTCACTCCCACGCCGATCCCGTCGTCGACATTCAGGCCGCCATCAATCTTCGCGACTCGTGGGCTCAGTGCTACGGCATCGACACGGCCGTCCCGGCATCGGAGAGCTCCGGTGTCGGCGCCGGCGCTGCCTTCGTGCACCGACGCTACCGCACGCTCGGCCGGCGCTCCGCCATCGAGACGCTGTTCATCGAAGGGCGCGGGCATGGCTGGTACGGCGGCAGACCCGGAAAGTTCAGCTATCCGGCTGCGCCCGACGTCTCGGAGCTCATCTGGCGCTTCTGCAAGCGCCATCCTCTCGCCTCGCAACGACAGCCGATCAAGGCCGCGTCCATGCGCAAGACCGGCTGAGCTCGCGGGTATTCCTGAGAAGCATTGGCAGGGCTATTCTCCACAGGGCCTCGGCCACGGAGACGCTCTAATGGGTGACGACACGGTTTCGGACTCGCAGGGTTGAGCGACGATCCGTCACTGGTGGATCGGCTGCGTGACAATCGCCGCGGCATCTACTGGATGCTCGTCACCACCGGCCTGTTCACGAGCCTGGATGCGACCGCCAAGTACCTCGCCCAGGACTATCCGGTGCCCCAGGTGCTGTGGGCACGCTTCACCTTCCACCTGGTGTTCGTTGCCCTGGTGCTGGGTGTGCGCCTGAGCGTCACCCTTCACAGCCAGCGGCTGAGTCTGCAGCTGCTTCGCTCTCTGCTCATGCTCGTAACCACGGCCATGTTCTTCTTCGCCGTGCGCGCGCTGCCGCTTGCCGATGTCGTCGCCATCATGTTCGTGGGACCGCTGTTCGTGACCGCGCTGTCGGTGCCGCTGCTCGGCGACTACGTCGGGCCGCGCCGGTGGACTGCAGTCGCCATCGGCTTTCTCGGCGCGCTGGTGGTGGTGCGCCCGGGGAGCGGCATCATGCAGGGTCTCGCCGTTCTGCCGCTGCTCGCCGCGTTCTCCCACGCGCTCTATACGATCACCACCCGCAAGCTTGCCAGCCACGATCTGCCCATGACGACGCTCTTCTACACCGCTGCCCTGGGCGGCGTTGCGACCACCGCCATCGTGCCCTTTTTCTGGGTCACACCGGATGTGCGGGGCTGGCTGCTGATGGCGTTGCTCGGCGTGTTCGGCGCAGCCGGCCACCTGACGCTCATAAAGGCCCTCGGTTACGCCTCGCCGGTGGTGGTCGCACCGCTCACCTACGCGAGCCTGATCTGGTCTATCGGCTATGGCTTCGTGCTTTTCGGCGACCTCCCCGATGCGATGACGCTGCTCGGCGCGGCGCTGATCGCGGCGAGCGGCCTGTATGTCTTCCACCGCGAGCGCATCCGCGCCGCGGACGCCGCGCCGGCGCGTGACCAATAACCGTGCAGCGTTCCCCAATCTGGTGCAGCCGCCCGGCCCGATGAGCCGGATCTGCACGTAAGTCCCTGATAACAGTCCCCGTCTCGACCTGGCACGTATCGTGCTTTTGCGTCCACAGATGCGTGCCGCGGGGCTCGTCCCCGACCCCGCACGGACGACGATTCTGACGATACGAGGAGCAAGACGTGGAAACGACACAGGAACTTCAATACGCACTGAACACGCTCTGGTTCGTGCTTGCCGGTGCCCTGGTCATGTGGATGGCTGCGGGGTTCACCATGCTCGAGGCAGGGCTGGTTCGCACCAAGCACACGACGGAGATTCTCGCCAAGAACGTGGCGTTGTACTCGATCGCATGCATCATGTACCTGCTGATCGGCTACAACCTGATGTACGGCGAGGGCAACGGCTTCATCGGAAGCGGCCTGCTGCTTTCGGGCATCGCCGGTGAGGACGGTGTCTCCATCTACGGCGATGACGGCCCGACCCACGCGATGCATGCGGATTTCTTCTTCCAGGTGGTGTTCGTCGCCACCGCCATGTCCATCGTCTCCGGCGCCGTCGCCGAGCGCATGAAGCTGTGGGCGTTCCTGCTCTTCGCCGTGGTTCTGACCGGCTTCATCTATCCGATCCAGGGACACTGGAGCTGGGGCGGCGGCTTCCTGGCCGAGCTCGGCTACGTCGACTACGCCGGCTCGGGCATCGTGCACATGGCAGGCGCCGCGGCGGCGCTGGCCGGCGTGCTGCTGCTCGGTGCGCGCGCCGGCAAGTACGGCCCGAATGGAAAGGTGAATCCCATGCCCGGCGCCAATCTGCCGCTGGCGACCATCGGCACCTTCATTCTCTGGCTCGGGTGGTTCGGCTTCAACGGCGGCTCCGAGCTCTCCATGAGCAGCAAGGGCGCCGCCGACGCGGTGGCGACGGTTTTCCTGAACACCAACACCGCGGCGGCCGGTGGTCTCGTCGCGGCGATGGTGCTGGCGCGCCTGAAGTTCGGCAAGGCCGATCTGACCATGGCACTGAACGGCGCCCTCGCCGGGCTGGTCGCCATCACCGCGGGTCCGAACACACCGACGCCGCTGCTGGCGACCGCCATCGGCGCCGTCGGCGGCATCATCGTGGTGTTTTCGATCGTCACGCTCGAGCGCCTGCGTATCGACGATCCGGTCGGCGCCATCTCGGTGCACGGCACGGCCGGCATCTGGGGCATACTCGCGGTGCTGCTCTCCAACGAGGAAGCGACGCTTAGCGGTCAGCTCGCGGGCATCGCCGCCATCTTCGCATTCGTTTTCGTGGCGAGCCTGCTGGTATGGCTCGCGCTCAGAGCGACCATCGGCATCCGCGTCAGCGAGAGCGACGAGCTCGAAGGCGTCGATCTGGCCGAATGCGGCATGCAGGCTTACCCCGAGTTCGTGGGCGGACACTTCGCCATCTCGGACGCCGCGCCGCCCGCCGGGCGCAAGCGCCAGGCGCTTGCATCTTCCGTGCTCGCCCCTTCGGGCTCAGCGGCAGGCTGAGCGTTCATATCGTGCACCGCGCCGGAACGGATTCCGGCGCGGTGCTGTCTCTCCTGCAGGCGATGGCGAAATTGCAAAAAAATAATCGCGTGCTTTTCCCGCACCGGACTAGGAAGTCGATACCTCATGCGCGGACCAAGCGGGTGTGAAAAGATATGAACGCGGGTCGTCACGGCCGGCGATCAGCGTGACGCAATTTCCTATGTGAAGTTCCTTTTGAGCACGATATGCACACTGGGTCACAGTTCAAAAAGGTGCACTCGTCACAGATCCGACATCTCCCTATATTTTTTCAAAAGGGCGATGGGAAAGGGTTGCAACGTCGAGGGGCGTTGAAACCGACCGTCGCGTGTCGAACGGAAGGGGGAGCGGTACGATGTCCTGCAAGAGCCGGTGGCGGAGAGGTGACGACGAGCTGACAGGGACTTCCGGCAGGGACTTTATCTTCAGCGGCCGCGGCGACGACAGGATCGACGCCCTCGGCGGCAACGACTTCATCTGGGCAGGGCGCGGTCGCGACGTCATCGACGGCGGTGACGGCGGCGATTGGATCTGGGCCGGTCGCGGTAACGACGAGGTACATGCCGGCGCCGGTGATGACCGGGTCTGGTGTGGTCGAGGCGACGACACCGTCGTGCATTCCCTTTCGGAGAACGACGGCGCGCGCGACTTCTACCACGGCGGCCGTGGAAACGATCTGATCGTCCTGGAGGTGACTCACGCCGAGCATACGGCCGAGCTGCAGGCCGACTTCGACGCCTTCGAGGCGTTCCTGGCGTTGCCGGGAGAACACTGGAAGCAGCACGCCTTCCATTTCAAGTCCATCGGTCTCACCGTGAAAAGCTTCGAGCGCTTTGAAATCCGCTACACCGACGAGCTGCCGCTCGCCCCGATCAACGCGCCTCCCGTGGCCGAGAGCGACACGGTGCTCGTTGACATGGTCAACGATCCGATTCAGGAGGTCGAGCCGAACGATCCGAATGGAATTCCGTTGTCCACGTCCGCTCAGGTCATCGATCGCGCGAGCTTCCGCATCGCGCCGAGCAGCGATGTCGGCAACGATGCCCTGCCGCGGGTGTCGATCCACGGAACCATCTCGGGGAGTTTCCCCATTTTCGGTCCCGCGGCGAACGACGTGGACCTCTACGCCATCACGCTCCAAGCCGGCGAGAAGCTCATCCTCGACATCGATCACGCCTACGTCACGGGTAGTCAGATGAACGCCCAGCTGTTCCTGATGGACGAAAGCGGCGCCGTGCTCGCCGAGAGCGACAATGCAGGGACGGATCTCGGCGGCGGCGGATCGAGCTCGCCCTTCGATCCCTACCTGGAGTACACGGACGCCGGATCGGGCGGCACCTACTACGTGGCGGTCTCGGCGTTTGACAACGATCCGGGCTTTCCCGGCTACTTCGACGACGGCGGCGTCATGCCCGGTGACTACGTACTGAACATCAGCATCGACAACGCCGCCGACGACATCGGCGCTTTCGTGATCTCCGCGCAGACGCTGCTCGGAAACGACTCCGATGCAGACGGCGATGCGCTCGTCATCACGCGCGTTGGAAACGCGGTCAACGGAAGCGTCGAGCTGAGCGCCGGCGGCGACATCCTTTTCAGGCCTAATTCGCTCTCGCCGGGCGCGTTCGACTATACGGTCAGTGACGGCAACGGCGGCGAAGCCACGGCCACGGTCACCGTGAACGGTAATCCGCTCATCGGCACCGCCGACGCCGACGTTCTCGACAGCACGGGCGAGAACGATTTCATCGTCAGCGGCGGCGGAAACGACATCATCAACTTTGCCACGGGCTCGGGCAAGGACACCATCGCGGACTTCACGCCGGGCAGTGACCGCATGGCGATCACCGACGGCATGGCGGTCGCCGACATTCGGGCGCAGGGCAACGATACGCTGGTCCTCTTCGACACGGGCGATTCCGCGCTCGTGGTGGGCGTCTCGGGCGTAACCGACGCGAGCGAGCTGTTCGGCTGAGGGCAGCTTGCTCCGGCCCTCCACCTTCGGCCGGCGAATGTGCCCTGGGACGGTATCGGTACGTGACGAGAAAAAGCTCCGAGATTCGCCGCGCTCTGTCCGCGTGCGCCTCCGCGTTCGCGGCCACCGCGGTATTCAGCTTCTTTCTCAATCTCCTGATGCTGGTCGTGCCCCTGTACATGCTGCAGGTGTTCGACCGCGTGCTCTCGAGCCGCAGCGAGTCGACGCTGCTGATGCTGACCATCCTTGCCGGCTTCATGCTGCTCGTTCTCGGCCTCCTCGAGGCCGTGCGCGCGCGTGTGCTGGTGCGCACCGGGGTCAGGTTCGAAGGTCTTCTCAAGGATCGGGTGTTCGCGGCGGTTTTCGAGCGCAGCATCGGTGCGCCGGGTTCGACCCGCGCCCAGGCGCTGCAGGATCTCGACACGCTTCGCCATTTTCTTACCGGCGCCGGACTGCTCGCGCTGCTCGATGCACCGTGGACGCCGATCTTCATTGCCGTCATCTTTCTTCTGCACCCGTGGCTGGGCGTGGCGTCGCTCGGCGGCGCGCTCGTGCTGCTCGCGCTGGCGCTGCTCAATGAAGCGCTGACCGGCCGCACCCTGAAGGCCGCCTCGGAGCGCGCCATCGAGGCCAATAACTTCGCCGAGGCGAGTCTCAACAACGCCGAGATCCTCAAGGCTCTCGGCATGCTCGGCGGCATTCGCCGGCGCTGGTATCAGCATCGAATTGCCGCGGTGAGTCATCAGGCGCGCGCCAGCGACCGGGCCGGCCTGCTGCTCGCGGGCACCAAGTTCATCCGGCTCTACCTGCAGGTGCTGCTGCTCGGCATCGGCGCCTATCTCGCCATGCGGCAGCTCATCACACCCGGCGCGATGGTCGCCGCGGCGATCCTGCTCGGCAGGGCGCTGGCGCCCGTCGAGCTCGCGGTCGGCAACTGGCGCGGCTTCGTGGCCGCGCGCGCGGCCCTCGACCGGCTCAAGGCCCTGCTGAAATCGGTGCCTGCGGAGAAGCCCGGCATGCGTCTGCCGAGACCCGAGGGACGCGTGCAGCTCGAGCGCGTCGTCGCGACGGCTCCCGGCGGCGACGCCGCATCACCCATTCTCAAGGGCGTGAGCCTGCAGCTGCCCCCCGGAGGCGCGCTCGGCGTCATCGGCCCGACCGCCGCCGGCAAGTCGACCCTGGCGCGGCTGCTGGTGGGGGTCTGGCGGGCCTCGCAGGGCACGGTGCGTCTCGACGGCGCGGACGTGTTCGAGTGGAGCCGCACCGACCTCGGCAACCACATCGGCTACCAGCCCCAGGAAGTGAAGCTGTTCGACGGCACCGTTGCGGAGAACATCGCGCGCTTCGGCCGCATCGACGCGGATGCCATTGTCGCGGCGGCGCGCAAGGCGGCCGCGCACGACTTCATCCTGCGGCTTCCACGCGGTTACGACACCCTCATCGGTTCCAACGGGCACACCCTGTCGGGCGGTCAGCGCCAGCGCATCGGTCTCGCCCGTGCGCTCTACGGCGATCCGTCGCTCATCGTGCTCGACGAGCCGAACACGAATCTCGATCAGCCGGGAGAGCGCGCGCTGCTCGCGACCATGAGCGGGCTCAGGCGCGAGGGCAAGACGCTCGTCGTGATCGCCCACCGGCCGAACATTCTCGTCGACGTCGACAGCATTCTGTGCCTGAGTGACGGCTACGTGGAGGCGCTCGGGCCGCGCGACGAGATCATTGCCCGATACACCCTGCCGCCGCCGCTTCCGAGCCCGCGCTCGGGCTGCATCGTCTCGATCTCCGACAAGAGGCGCTCGGCGTAGTGCGCGCACGGACTTCTCCGCAGGCGCGCGCGCCGATGCGGCGTGAGGCGCCGCCGCCTTCGAATCCGCGCGCGTGGATCGTGGCGGGCATGCTGATCATCGCCGCAGCCTTCGGCGGTTTCGGCACCTGGGCGTCGTTCGCGTCGCTCGACAGCGCCGCCATCGCGCCGGGCGTCGTGGTGGTCGAGACCGACCGCAAGAGTGTTCAGCATCTCGAAGGTGGACTGGTGAAGGAGATCCTCGTGCGCGACGGCGCCAGGGTCGCGAAGGGCGACGTGCTCATTCGACTCGAGGACACCCATGCCAGAGCCATGTACGACATCGTGCGCGGCGAGCTCGATGCGGCGCTCGCCGAGCAGTCGCGTCTCGTCAGCGAGCACGAGGGCCGCGAGGACATCGTCTTTCCGGCCGAGCTGCTCGCTCGTGCGCACATTGCGAAAGTGAGCAAGGCGCTGCAGGGACAGCGCCATCTGTTCACGGCGCGGCGCAACGCGCTCAACGGGCAGATTGCGATACTCGAGCAGAACATCGCGCAGTTTCGCGAGGAGATCGAGGGGCTCAAGGCGCAGCAGGTGGCCCGCGAGCGTCAGCTGCGCATCCTCGAGGACGAGCTGCGGGGGCTGCGCAAGCTGCTCGCCCAGGGAAACGTGCCGCGCAACGAGGTGCTCGCCTACGAGCGCAAGATCGCCGAGCTCGCCGGCGAGAGGGGTCTTTTCACCGCCGACGTGGCGCGTGCCGAGCAGAGCATCGGCGAGGCCAGGCTGCGCATCGGGCAGCTGGAGAAGTCGGCCCGCGAGGAGGTCGCGGCGAAGCTCGGTGAGGTCCAGGAGCGCATCTTCGGGCTCGAGGAGCGTCTGGTCGCGGCCGAGGACGTGCTGCGCCGAACGGAGATCCGCGCGCCGAGCGACGGCGTCGTCATGGGCATGCAGGCACGGACGACGGGCGGCGTCATCGCCCCGGCGCAGGAAATTCTCCAGGTCGTGCCGGTCGGCGACCGCCTGGTGGTCGAGGCGCGCGTCGACCCCATCGACATCGACGACGTGGCTCTCGGCCAGCAGGCAAGCGTGCGGCTCAGCGCTTTCAAGCTGCGCTCGACGCCGATCATCCTCGGCACGGTCATCAATCTTTCGGCGGACAGGCTGGTGGATCCTCACAGCGGCGCCCCGTACTACCTGGCGCGCATCGAGGTGTCGAAGGAGGAGCTCGCCTCGCTCGGTGAGCTGCAGCTGCAGCCGGGCATGCCCGTGGACACGCTCATCAAGACCGGTGCCCGCACCGCGCTCAGCTACATGCTCTCGCCATTGACCGAGAGCATGGGGCTCGCCTTCAGAGAAAAATAGCGCGCCGCGCCGAGCCGGCCGTCTAGGTCGGCATGGGAAACGGTGCAGGGTCGAGAAAGCGCTCGAGCACGTTGCCGAGCAGACGCGATACGTCGTTGTCGAAACCGTTCGTCACCAGGCTGCCGCAGAAGGTGATCGAGCCGGTCGAGAACACGGCGCCGCCGCCGGGGCACTCGAAGAACGTCATGTCGGCGCGAATGAGATCCCTGGCGGGCTCCCCGGGCCACGTGACCAGGTGAGTGAGCATTTCCTCGGGCACCAGGATCCACGGTGCGTCCGGTGGATGGTTCTCGGAGCTCGCGACGACGATCGCGTGCGCCGGCGTTCCCAGGCGCTTGTCGGCGCGATCGAGCTCGAAGCCCGCCGCACCGTGGGCGGACAGGCCGTGATCGCCGAACACCTCGTCGTCGATTCCCTCGAACATCCACGCCACCCGCGGATCGGCCGCCTGCGGGCGCTTGCGGTAGTAGGAGCCGAGAAAATTCCCCTGCGCCGTGAAGCCGACGCCGCACAGATGCTGCGGCGGTCGGCCGTTGCGGCGCCACAGACCGCCGTACTCTCCGTCGAACTGGTTGTAGTATTCGCCCGGCTCGGCGGCCCAGGCGCGGATGCCGCCCTCGCCGCGGCGGATCTCGATGACGCCGTCCTTCTCCGGCGAGAGCGCGATCTTCCAGTAAAAGCCGTTGCCGCCCAGGTAGGCGAAGCGGCCGCCGCTGTCGCGGTAGGTCTCGAGCGCGTCGATCATCTCGCGCGTGTGGTACTCGGGATGCGAGCCGGTGAGCACGACGCGGTAAGGCTCGAGCAGCTCGGCGCCCTCGTGGTGCAGCTCCCAGTCCGTGATGATGTCGTAATCGTATCCCTTGGCTTCGAGCCACGCGTTCAGATGTGAATCCGCGGGGAAGTGGCGAAGGCCCGAGGCGCGGATGTCGGCGTAGGGATAGGTGAGATATCCGAGGCGCACGGTGAGCATCGGGCGATGCCACGAGGCGATGGAAATTCCACTGCCGTCGGTGTGGTAGTTGTAGGTCGAAAGGCCATACTCGCGATGATCGCCGGGATTGTGCGGATAGCCGCCCCAGTCCGCCGTCTGCCTGCGCCACGCCGCCTGCCACTGCGCATCGGCGGTCCACTCCGGTCGCGCGTGGTTGGCATAAACGGTGTAGGTGAACGTCGAGGCGAGCACGGCGATATCCGCCGACGGCCGCCCGCGGGGAGGCACCACGTGGAAGGGCACGTTCTCCTCGGCGTCACCGGCCGACAGCATGAGCGCATACACCGACGAGCGCGTGCCTTGCGGCACGGTCCACGCGAACGCCGTCGGCCACAGGCAGTCGTCGATGTCGTCCTCGTGGAAATGGATCGCGCCGTACTCGTCGGGTGCGTGGCGGTAGCACATCTCGTGACCGCTCCAGGAGGCGCCGGTCATGCCGCGGGCGGGGGTGTTGAGCAGGCGGCCGTGGAGACCTTCGGGTCCCACGTCGACGATGCGGCTGGTGGCGATTTCCCTGGAGAAATCCCAGCAGGCCACGGCCCCCCCGGGTGCATCACCCGCGGCCAGCGCGGCGAGCTCCTGCTCGCCGAGGGCGCGATCGTAGAGCATCGGCCGCTCGAGCTTGCCGTTGAAATGGCTGCCCGGCGCGCGCCCATCGGCGGCGGCCATCAGCAGCGCTCCGTCCGCGGCCGGTGACGCCGCGGAGCCGAGCGCGATGCCGGCGCTTTCCGTCACCGTCGCGCCGAACGGCGCATAGCCGATGCCGAGCGTGCCGGCATCGGCGTCGAAGGTGAGCCACACGACGTACCAGCGCCGCTCCGTCAACGATGACTCGCTTTGCACCTCCTCGAAGCCGTCGCCGTTGCCCATGCGGCCGAGCAGACGTCCGCGCGCGTCGATCATCAGGGCGAAGCCGCGCTTCGCGTCCGGGTCGAGACGCGCGAGGAGCGACTGCCCGCCCGCGGCGAGCTGCGTGGCGTACACGCGGCAGGTCAACGAGAAGCTCGCTCCCGAGAGCCACGCATCGAGGCCCTCGACGAGCGCACAGGATCCGCGCGGCACCGATGCCGGTCCGGGCTCGGCAAGCGTCGTGACGCGGGCGTCGACGGCCTCGACGCGGATTGCGGGTCCGGCCGGATTCGCGTCCGAGGAGACGACCCGCACCACGCGTGCCGTGACGGGCTGCCCGGTGGCGTTGGCGACCTGGAAGGAGATGGTCTCACCGGGGCGTACGGAGAGCCGGTCGGCATAGGCGGCGAGAGGCAGCATGAGCAGTTCCCCGTTAATCCCGTTGCTGGTGTCCGTGCACGCGAAGCAGACATACCCATCCGTCGATGCCCTCTCGCACGTGGTAGGCTTCCTTTCGCAACGACAGCGTCGCCGCCCGGCCCGACGCGCTCAGCGCCTCGACCTTGGCACGAAAGCCGCAGGCGTCGAATGCGCGCTCGTTGACCGAAAAACACACCAGACCGCCCGGCTCGACGATGCGCATCGACTCGTCGAGCGCCGCGGGAGCGACATGCTGACCGAAGACGCCGACGCTGACCGCGGCGGCGTAGCGCGCGCTCTCGATCTCGAGCCCTGCGTTGAGATCGGCGATGGCGAGCTTCGAGTAGCAGTTCCTGTCCCTGGCGACGGCCAGCATACCGGGGGAGAAATCCACGCCGTCGATGCGCTCGTAGCCGAGATCGGCCAGCGCCTGCCCGGCGAGGCCGGTGCCGCAGCCGAGGTCGATGAGCCGAGCGCGCTTGTCCGGGAGGTGCGGGGCAATGGCATGCGCGCACACCCGCGGGCTCACGTAGCCGATCTCCGAGAGCAGCATCTGGTCGTAGCGCGTGGCCGTATCGTCGTAAAAGGACCGCACCTCGGCGTTGTCCTCGATGGCGTAGATCGTCTCGAGAAACTCCCGTCCTCTGCTCATGAATTTTCCGTGTCCCCGCCGCGCGCTCGCTGCATGTGCGTTCATAACATGCGCGTGTCGTTCGCATCAAATGGCGGAGAACGCCCGAGCGCTTCGACGGCTTCGCCCGTTATCGCCGCGCCGCGAAAATGTATTATTCTGGCCGCGGCCGGTTGCTTTCCGCCTTTGCGGAAACACCTGTCAAAACAGATTCCTAGCGGAGATTCGCGCCATGTCTGTCGAGAACAAGGTCACCATCATCACCGGAGGCGCCCAGGGCATCGGCCTCGCATGCGGGCAACGATTCGCCCGCGACGGCGCCCGGGTCGTGCTCGCCGACATCAATGCCGAGAAAGGCGAGGCGGCGGCCGAGGCAATCCGCGCCGACGGGGGTGACGCCGTCTTCATCGGCTGCGACGTCGGCGACAAGGCCCAGGTGTTTTCTCTCGTGGAGAAGACCGTGCAGCGCCACGGTCGGCTCGACGTCATGATCTCGAATGCCGCCATCCTGCACATCGGAGACATTCTCGACCTCGAGGAAGAGGACTACGATCGCGTGCTGCGGGTCAATCTGAAGGGCTTCTTCCTGAGCGGGCAGGCCGCGGCCCGACAGATGGTGGCGCAGGGCGGCGGCGGATCGATCATCAACATGTCGTCGATACAGGCGATCATCACGCTTCCGAACATCCTCACCTACTCGATCTGCAAGGGCGGCGTCAAATCACTCACGATCAGCATGTCCCTGGCGCTCGCCGACAAGGGTATCCGGGTCAACGCGATCGGACCGGGCAGCATTGCCACCGACATGGTGAAGCAGCTCATGGTCGACGACGCGGCGCGCAGAAAGCTGCTCTCGCGAACGCCGCTCGGCCGCCTCGGCGAGCCTTCGGAGGTTGCCTCGGTGGCCGTCTTCCTCGCCAGCGACGATTCGAGCTACGTGACCGGCGAGACCATCTACGTCGATGGCGGACGGCTGGGGCTCAACTACACCGTACCGGTTCCGGACTGATAACGAAAACACAGGATCGAATCTCATGGCGACAAGCGAAAAGATGCTGGCGCGCAAACAGGGCGCCGTCGGGCACATGGTTTTCAACAACCCCGAGCGGCACAACGCCGTGTCCATGGAGATGTGGGAGGCGGCGGAATCGATTCTGGCCGACTTCAACGACGATGCGCACATCCGCGTCATCGTGCTCTCCGGCGCCGGCGGCAGGGCCTTCGTCTCCGGGGCCGACATCTCGAAATTCGAGGACGAGCGCGCCAGCGCCGAGGCGGTCAAGCAGTACAATGCCACCACCGCGCGCGCCTACGCGAATCTCTACGAATCGCCCAAGCCCACCATCGCCATGATCAGAGGCTACTGCATCGGCGGGGGCCTCGGGCTCGCCGCCAGCTGCGATATCCGCTTCTGCACCGAGGGTGCGCGCTTCGCCCTGCCGGCAGCGCGGCTCGGGCTCGGCTATTCGCTGGCGAGCATCAAGCGTCTCTCGGATGTCGTCGGTGTAGCCAACGCCAGGGACATCTGCCTGAGCGCGCGACGCTACGACGCCGGCGAGGCCCTGGCGATGGGCCTGGTGCACGCGGTGCTGCCCGACGCCGATCTCGAGCGCCACGTGGAGGAGTATGCCGCCAAGGTGGCGGCCAACGCGCCGCTCACCGTTTCCGCCATGAAGCGGGTCTTCACCGAGCTCGCCAGGGATCCGGGCGATCGCGATCTCGACGCCATCCAGGCCGCCGTGGACCGATGCTTCGCGAGCGAGGATTACGTGGAAGGCCGCCAGGCGTTCATGGAGAAGCGCGAGCCGCAGTTCAAGGGACGCTGACGCCGGGATCGGCTGCGTCGAAACCCGTCAGGGCAGCGTGGCACGCCCGCCGTCGGCGACGTAGGTCTGGCCGGTGGTGAAGCTCGAGCGCTCCGAGAGCAGGAACAGCACGGTCTCTGCCATTTCCTCGGGTCGCCCGATGCGTTTCAGATAGGCCTCGTCGGCGAGGCGTTTGATGGCCTCCGCACCCATGGATGCGCCCATCTCGGTTTCGATCAAGCCCGGCGCCAGGCAATTCACGCGGATCGCCGGACCGAAGGCCTCGGCGCAGCTTCTCGCAAACGCGATGACACCTGCCTTCGACGTGCTGTAGGTGATCATCCTGCCGCGCGCCCGCAACCCGGCAATGGAAGCGATGCACACGATGCGTCCGTAACCCCTGTCGAGCATGCCGTCCTTGACTGCCATGACGGGCAGGTAGGTGCCGTCGAGATTCACGGACATCATGTGTCGCCAGCTCTCGAACGTCATCTGCGAATGATGCTCCGCCTCGGCGATTCCGGCGCTCGTCACCAGCAGATCCACCGGGCCGAGTCCGCTTTCCACGGCGGTCACCATGCCGGCCACGCTGTCCGGATCGGAAACGTCGGCCTCAACCATCATGGCTTCGCCACCGAGGGCCTCGATATCCGCTACGGTTGCGCGGGCGGCCTGCGCATTGCTCACGTAGTTGACCGCGACGCGCGCGCCTTCCCGGGCCAGCGCCAGACAGGTTGCCCGGCCGATTCCACGCGAGCCTCCGGTGACCAGTGCCGTTTTGCCTTCCAGTTCCCTGTTGCTCATCTCGACATTATCCTCGCGCGATCTCGGCGATGCGGTCCGCGAAGTTCACCTGGCTGTCGTCCTCGGGCGCGTAGCCGATGACCCTGCGGGCGTTGGCGATACTCCAGAAATTGTGCGTGTTGCCGCTCACGCCGTANNACCTGATCGCGCCTGCTCAGGTAGGCGCCGAGGCCGCGATGCATGGTCTTGATGTCGCCCGGGGCGATACCTTCCAGGTCGGCATTGTCGCGGGGGCCGCCGATGCGAAGCTGCACCACCTCGAGCTTGCGCCCGCCGACTTTACCGGTGGCGAACACGAAGCCGAGGGACTCATAGGCGATCTTCGCCCAGCCGTAGAAGTTGTCGGACTTCGCCGGCATGTCGGGCGTGACGCAGTCCCACTGGTCGGCCCAGATCAGGCGCTCGTAGTAGTCGGCCGCGTGGTTGGAGCTCGCCACGACGACTCTTTTGACGTTCTCCTCGATGGCGGTCTGATAGACGTTGTAGGCCATGCCCACGTTTGCATACTCGGCTTGGAACTTGGGCGTGCTGTTGTCGGACCAGGTGGTCGCGTCCAGGCCCCTGGCACTCACGAAGGCGCTGTGGATGACCGCGTCGGCGCCCTGGAAGTGCTCGCGGTAGCGATCGCGGTCGCTCTCGGTGAGATCGCACACGCGAATGCCCGGCACTTTTTCTCCGCTGCTGGTGGAATCGCGGCTGTCGAGCGCTACGACGTCATAGCGCTCGGTCAGCTCCGGCCACATGCGCTGCACGATGTATCCGCTGGCGCCGGTCACCACGACCCGCTTTTTAGTCATCGATCTCTCCTGGTTTCGTGAGGGCAAGCGTGCGCCGTGTCACGGGGGCGTCACCCGATAGCGCACGATCCGGTCGTTGTACGTGTCCGAGAACCATATGTCGGCGCCGCGGATCTCGACGCCCTCGGGGCGATCGAAGGCACCCGCTCCCTTGCCGGACTCACCGCTGCCGAGCACCTGAAGCAGCCGGCCGTCGGCGGCGATGATCTTGATCTGATGGCTGTACTTGTCGGCCACGTACATGCGCCCTTCGGCGTCGAAGTCCATGTAGCGGGGGCCTCTGAAGGCGTACGGTGCGCCCTCGAGCACGCGGTCGATGTCGAGCGATTCGCTCAGACGCACCATGCGATCGTTGGATGCATCCGCCACCCATGCGCGTCCCGAGGCATCGAACTCGACGTCGTGGGGCGCGGAGAAACCGCCCGTCTCCGCGACCACCCGCTCGCCGTCGAACACCACCAGGTTTCCGGAGCGTGCACCGGTGGCGAAGACGCGGCCGTCGGGGTGCACGCCGACGCCCTCGGGCGCCCGCATCGGACCTTGCAGCGCACCGACCAGCCGGCCGCCGCTGCCGTCGACCTCGTAGATGGCGATGCGGTGGTTGTGCGTGTCGGCGACCAGAAGCCGCCCCGCCGGGTCGAACACCACGTCGTGGGGGCCCGACACCTCGCCCTCGGCGAACACGCCGCGCTCCTCGAGCGTTCGCGCGTCGAGGACGACGATGCGATCGTTGTCGTTGTCGGCGACGTAGAGAAGTGCGCCGTCGGGCGACAGAACGATGTCGTGGGGCTTGCCGAGATTCTCGGCGCTCGCGGCCATCAGGGTGAACCGCAGCGCATCGGCGTGGGCGAGGGCGGCCGAGCCGATGCAGACGAGGAACATCAGGAGTATGCGCATGCTCATCGATGGCGTGCCCGTTGCGTGCGGGGACTGGGTCTGCATTCTAACGCCTGGCCTTCGCGCCGGGGACGCTCAGAAGCTCGCGAGCTGCTGGCCGGTGGGCTCGGCGCAGCAGTACCACGGCTCGGAATGGTGCGGGATAGGATCGCCCAGGTCCGCGGGAAGTGCCGGGACCTCGATCCCCAGCGCGTCGTGGGCGAGGGTCCAGATGGCGGCGAAGGTCTCGGCGCGCGGCCGGCCCTCGTTTTCCGAGCGCTCGACGAGGGATTGCACCTGCTTGTGAAGCGTATCCACCCTCGCATCCGGATGCTTCCAGGGATAACCGAGCAGGGCCGGGTCGAAGTCTTCGACGAAGTCGCGAAAATCGGCCAGCTTCAGCAGGTAGGAACCCCGCGGCACCAGCAGGCGGATGGCAAGCTGGATCGGCGGCACGCTTTCCACCAGACGCAGCTCGACGAGCTGCGCGAGCAGCTCGCGATAGCCCTCCAGGGTCGTCCACGGCGTGAAAGCGACGAAGGTCGGCGCAAGCGCGATGCGCGTGCGCCTCACCAGCTCGAGCGCGTGCACGAAGTCGGCGTGCGTGTGGTTCTTGTCGAGGCGATCGAGAACGAAATCATCGACGGACTCGACCGCGGAGATGATGAACAGGCAGCCGGTGCGCTCGAGCTCGGCGAGCAGCGCGGCGTGCTTGACGATGTGCTCGACCTTGATGGTCGCGTCGTAGGTGATCTCCGGGAACTCCTCGTGCAGCGCGCGTGCAACGCGAAGCCCGTGGGTGGGACCGTTGAGAAAGTCGGGATCGCCGAAGGAGATGTGCACCGCGCCGGCCGCGACCTGGTTGCGGATATCGGTCATCACCACGTCCACGGGCACGGTGCGGAAGCGGCCGTGGTACACCGGAACCACCGGGCAGTGGCGGCAAAGGTGCTTGCAGCCGCGGCTCGCCTCGGCGAATCCGACCATGCGCTGGCTGCCGTCCGGCAGGTTGAGACGCGCGTAGCGCGTGAGCGCGGGAAGCCCGTCGCGATTGGGCGGCACGAACCGGACCTTGTCGAGGCTGATCACGTTCTCCACCTGCTCTGCGCCGTCGCCGGCGCGGATGCGCTCGGCGGCGGACAGCAGCGCGGGCTCGAACTCGCCGCCGAGCACGGTGCCGACACCGAGGTCGCGGAAAAGCGTCTCGTTGACGGGCGCGTAAAGCCCGTAGACGCACAGGTGCGCCTGGGGTGCGAGCGTCTGGATGCGTGGCAGCGCCTCGAGCGCGATGCGCGTCGCGGTGTGCATGGGCAGATAGACGGCGACCATGCCGGCGCGGCCCAGCACCTCGGGGTCGAGGCGATCGAGCGACAGATCCAGGCAGTCCACCCGAAATCCGGCCCGTTCCAGCCAGGCGGCGGGCTCGGCGAGCCCGAACGGCTGACGGCCGAGCTCGTAGGGGTTGATCAGAGTGACGAACATACGGTCGAGCCCCTGTGAATCGGCGCTCCGGAGCCGCAGGCTGCCGTGCACGGTGTTCCCGGGGCGCGCCACGATTCTACCCGATTGGCGCCGTCTGCGAGGAAGGCGCGCGGCGCGTGCGCTCGGGCCGGCCCGCCGGGGCCGGTTTTGCGGTATTCATGATGCGGCATACTATGCGGGTCGTCGTCGCAAAAAAGGTTGGAGCGATCAATGGTCATATTTCGTCAGCTGTTCGATCCGGAATCGTCGACCTACACCTATCTGCTCGCCGACAGCGAGACGCGCGAGGCCGTGATCATCGATTCGGTCTACGAGCAGCTGCGCCGCGACGTCGCGTTGCTGCAAGAGCTGGATCTGAAGCTCCTCTACACCCTCGAGACCCATATCCATGCCGATCACGTCACCGGCGCCTGGTCATTGAAGCAGCACACCGCCAGCCGCATCGCGCTGTCGGCGGCGAGCGGCGCCGAGGGCGCCGACCGGTATCTTCAGCACGGCGACAAGATCGCGTTCGGCCGGCATTATCTGGAAGCCCGCGCAACGCCGGGGCATACCAACGGCTGCATGACCTTCGTGATGGACGATGCGAGCCGGGCCTTCACCGGCGACTGTCTGCTCATTCGCGGCTGCGGCCGCACGGATTTCCAGCAGGGCGATTCGCGGACCATGTATCGCTCGGTTCACGAGCAGATCTTCTCGCTGCCCGACGAGTGCCTGCTCTATCCCGGGCACGACTACCGCGGCTTGACGGCCACCAGCGTCGCCGAGGAGAAGAAGTACAATCCGCGCCTCGGCGGTGAGCTCAACGAGAACGACTTCGCCGGATACATGGACAATCTCGGTCTCGCCCATCCGAAGAAGCTCGAGATCGCCGTGCCGGCCAACATGAGGTGCGGAAAACCGGAAGGGGAGGTCGCCGCAATCGAGGAGCCGACCTGGGCGCCCTTGACCTACACCTTCGCCGGCGTCTGGGAAGTTCAGCCCCAGTGGCTGGAAGACCACCTGCGCGATACGCAGATCGTCGACGTGCGCGAGGCGAGCGAGTTCGAAGGGCCGTTGGGGCGTATACCGGGCGCCCGGCTCATTCCTCTCGGACAGCTCACCGAGCGCGCGGACGAGCTCGACAGGGACAAGCCCGTGGTCGCGGTGTGCCGGGCCGGGGGACGCTCGGCCCAGGCGACGCTGATGCTGCGCAGGGCGGGCTTCGAGGAGGTCGCCAATCTCGCCGGCGGCATGCTCCGCTGGCGCGCCCAGCGCTGCCCGGTGGAGGGCGCCCGGGACTAGGCCGGCCGGGGTCGACGCCGCGCGACGCGGATCGATCCAACGGCGTCCCGCTAGAGCAGCGCCCTTGCGCGCGAGTACTCGCGCTTGATGCTGAAGTGATCCTTCCACTTGCGCATGGCGCGCATGCCGGAGAGATACTCCTCGTGCTTGTGACCGATGGGGAAGGGCGCCGGCTCGGGCAGCGCGCGCCACTTACCCGCCTGGCGCCGTGCCTCGCGCTGATCCACGAGCCAGTCGTTGTAGCTCTCCATGACGATCCAGCCGCCCGGTCCGTCGAGGGCCGCCGCGCGGTTGCGGCCGTCCATCTCCTGCATGTACGCGACCTCGTCGTCGCCGAGCGGTAACGGCTCGGCGATGTCGCCGTAGCCGTACTCGGCGAGCGTATCGCCGGCGACCCAGGCGAAGATGCGCTGATCGCGCACGCTGAGAAGATTCCGGTAGATGCCGACGTGCTTCTGCGAAATCGGCTCGGCGACGGCCCGGTTGTCCTTGGTCTTGCCGCGCCGCTTGGCGGTCGGCGTGGTGTGAAACGCGAGCATCTCCTCGGCATAGTCCTCACCGATGAACGCACACAGACGTTGCAACCCCGACACGGGATCGCGCACGAAGCTCTCGTACTCGATGTCGAGCCACTGGTCGGCGGAAAGCTTTTTACGCCACGGGTCGACCGCCTCCTGACCCATGCGCCAGAGCTCGGCGGCGCTGTAGATATTGGTGGGTCCGAAAGACGAGTCGAGAAACTCGGCGCTCGCGTCGCGCCCGTCGCGGTAGATGAAGACGAACTGGGCGTTGGGAAAATCCTCGAGGATCTCCCCGACGTAAAAGAGGTTGTAGGGCGTCTTCTCGCCCCAGCGCGGCTTGCCGGCTTCCTCGGCGTAGCGCGCGAACATGGCCGCGTAGATGCCGGCGAAGCTCTGCTCCAAGGCGAGGGCGCGCTCGAGGATCTCGTCGGCGAAGGTCGCCGGATTGACCTTCATGCCCCAGTAGGGCGTTCTCAGCCCATGCGCCATCTCGTGGCAAAGCGTGCGGAAGTTGTCGGCGTCCGCCAGGTCGCCATAGGTGAACAGATACGGACGGAAGCGCGGGTAGTACCAGGCGACCTCCGGCACGGCGAGGTTCGGATGACAGCCGAGCACCGCCATGATCAATGTGGTCCCCGATCGCTCGGAGCCGATGACGAAAATCGGACGCTGGTCGAATGTCAATGCCATGGTCTATGCGCTCCTGTCACCGCTGTTGGTGAGCGCGATGGCCTTCTCGAGGCCCGCCTTGACCTCGTCGACCTTCTTCAGAAACGCTTCGCTCTCGCGCCGCTCGGTGCGGTCGATAGCGATGGGATACTCGGCGACGATGTGCGCCGGCTGATCGCCGAGAAGCAGCACCCGATCGCCCAGGTAGACGGCCTCCTCGATGTCGTGGGTGACGAACAGGATCGATTTGCGGGTCTCGCGCCAGATGCGCAGCAGCTCGTCCTGCAGCGCCGTGCGGGTGATGGCGTCGAGGGCGCCGAACGGCTCGTCCATGAGCAGAATGTCCGGCTCCACCGCGAGCGCGCGCGCGATGCCGATGCGCTGGCGCTGGCCACCCGAGAGCTGATAGGGCCAGCGCTCGCCGTAGTCGCCGAGCCCGACGAGCGCGAGCGTGCGCTCGACGCGCTCTTTCTTGAGCGCCTCGGGGACATTGATGCCCTCGAGCCCGAGGGCGACGTTGGCATCGATTTTCCGCCACGGCATCAGCAGCGCCGCCTGGAAGACCATGGCGATGGGGCGGCTGCCGGGATCGGGCTCGGTCTCGACCTTGACCGAGCCTTCGTAGGCCGGGATCAGGTCGGCGATGACCCTCAGCAGGGTCGACTTGCCGGCGCCGGACACACCCACCAGCGTCACGAACTCGCCTTCCTCGATGGCGATGTTCAGGTGCCGGAAGACGATATTGGGGCTGTCTCCCTTGCCGAAGGCGACCGCCAGATCGCGCGTCTCGATCACCTTTGCCATGCCAGTATCCGCTGTTGAATGAGCACGAAGACGTAGTCGCTGACGCCGTAGAGAAGCGCGATGGAGAACATGTAAAGCACCACCACCTCGGTGGCGAGCAGCCCCGACGCCTCGATCATGCGTTGACCGATGCCTTCGATTCCGAACAGCTCCGCCGCCACCACCGTCATCCAGCCCTGGCCGAGGCCGGCACGCAGCCCGCTCAGGATTCCGGGGGCGGCGCCGGGCAGGATCACCTTGCGCAGCAGCGCCGGAAACGATCGATGGCCGAATGCTCTGGCGACCTCGATGAGATCCTTGTCCACCGCCTGCACGGCGGCCATCGCGGTGAAGTAGTTGATCCAGAAGATGCCGATGGAGATGATGAAGGCGGCCGCGGTCTCGGTGATTCCGAACCAGATGATGGCGAACGGGATCCAGGCGAGCGGCGGAATCGGCCGCAGCACCCTCGCGAGCCACGCCTGGCCGGCCTCCACGCGGGCAAACAGCGCCACGGCGACGCCGAGCGTGACGCCCAGAAACGAGCCGACGACGAAGCCGATGGTGTAGTGGCGCAGGCTCGCGATCACCATCGACTGCCAGATGCCGGTCTTGATCTCCGAGAGCAGCGTCGGCGGGATGGTGCTCGGCGGCGGCAGCAGATGGGTCTCCACGAAGCCGCTGCGTGCGACACTCTCCCAGAAGAGCAGGAAGACGACCAGCCCAGAGGCCGAGAGTACGTAGCGTGTCGTCGCCTTCAGGGTTCCGAACGTCCTTGTTCCCGGTGGCCGCGTGCGGGATCAGTTACCGACATTCTTGGCCGCATCCCTGTAGATCGTCAGGTCGAACAGGCCGTCGGTCGACACCTTGGTCTTGATCTTCTCGCTTTTCTGGAAATTCGCCATGTACTCGGTCTGCTCGACGATTTCCGTGGGATTGGCCTTGAAGTTCGATGACGGTGATTTCAACGACTTCTCGATGGTCGCGACGTCGACGAGCCCCTTGGAGACGAATTCCGCGACGTGCGGCGCCGCCTTCTCAGGATTCTCGATGAGAAGCTTCGTCGCCTTGATGTGCAGCTCCATGTACTTGACCAGCGCGTCGCGGTGCTTGGCAATGATGTGCTCGCGCGCGGCGATGGTCGAGCCCGGCTGGCCCGGCATCATCTCGTTGGCGCGCACCACCACCTTGGCATCCTTGAGCTTGCTCTCGACGATGGTGAGTATCGGCTCGAGAATGCCGGCTGCATCGACCGAGCGGCTGAGCAGCGCCTGCTGAACCCGTGAAGCGCCCATGCCGACGAGCTCCACCTCGTCGAGATTCATGCCCATGGAGCGCAGGATCCAGTGACGTGTGACGGTATCGGGCACCGAGCCTTTCGGAAAGCTCGCGATCTTCGGCTTGCGCCCCTTGTCTTTCGCGAATGCTCTGAGCGCGGCGGCCGAATTCGGTTGCTCGTCGAAGTACTTGACCAGATCACCCTGGGCGATGACGGCGATCTGCTCGACGATACCCGCACCGATGACCTTGAGCTCGATACCCTTGCCGCGCGTCACCATCGCCGGCCCGATGCCGAAGCACATGGTGTCCATCTTGCCCGAAGCGATGGCCTGCACGATGGCGGGGCCGTTGGAGAAGCGCGTCAGCTTGAGGTTGATGCCGGCGTCCTTGGCCCAGCCCATGCCTTCGATGACGAACAGCTGGCTGCACGGCACGATGGGCATGTAGGCCATTTCCAGAGTCGTCTCTGCCCCGGCGCGCCCCGGCGTGTTGCCAACAACGAGTGCCAGCAGCACGCTGGCGATGGTGATCCGTTGACGAGCGTTCATTATTTTTCCCCCGGTCAGTGAGTTGTCGGGCTCGGTTTCGACGGCCGAGCAGCGCTCTGGCGGGCTGCGTCGCGGCAGCCGGCGCGCCGGCTGTCGAGCGGATTCGGCGAGTTTACACCGTTTCAGGATGCAGCGGGCGGGCTCGGCGGGGCGTCCGGCGGCATGAGATGGATGGCCTCGGCGAGCAGCGATACCGAGGCCCGCTCGCCGGCTGCAAGGCGGTTTCGGCTCGCCACGTGGGAGGGCACCTGAAAGGTGATGGCGTCGCCATCGCTGTCGTCCACCTGCAGCGTGCTGACGGTCGTGTCGCCGAGCAGCAGGTGCTCGACGATGACGCCGGAGACCGGGTTCTCGGCGGTGCCCCGCGACGGCCGGTCGCGGCGATGCAGCACGACCCTGGAGGTGGGTATCACCCACGCCACCCGCTCGCCGGTCCGGTACTGCGGGCGGGCGGCGGCCTCGAGACGCCGGCCGTTCCAGTCGATGATGGTGAAGCCGAGATCCGGGCGTTGCTCGAGCACGCTGGCGGTAAACAGGTTGCGGTGGCCGAGCAGGCGCGCGGCCTGCACGCTGATGGGTTGGCCGAGCACGTCGGCGGGCCGGCCGTGCTGCAGCGTGCGCCCATGGTGCAGAAGACTGAGGTTATCGGCCAGCATCAGCGCCTCGTTGAGATCGTGGGTGACCAGCAGCAACGGCATGGACAGCCGCCTGCGCATGGCCGCGAGCTCGCGGTAGAGGCGTTCGCGGGTCTCCCGATCGACCGCCGAGAAAGGCTCGTCGAGCAGCAGCACGCGCGGCTCGCGGGCGAGCGCGCGGGCGACGGCGACCCGTTGCTGCTGGCCGCCGGAGAGATTGGCCGGGAGACGATCTTCGAGCCCCGGCAGATGCACCAGCGCGAGCAGCTCGGCGGCCCGCGCGCGGCGCTGGCCCGGTGGCAGGTGATCCAGCGCCGCCATCACGTTGTCGATGGCCGTCATGTGGGGAAACAGCGCGTAGCTCTGGAATACGAGGCCGGCGCGACGCCGATGGGGCGGCACGCAGGTGCCGTCGCTGCTGTCGAACCAGACTTCGTCATCCACCGAAACGCGTCCCTCGCGCGGACGGTAGAGACCGGCAATGGATCGCAGCACGGTGGTCTTGCCGCTGCCGGACGGTCCGACCAGCGCCGTCACCTCGCCGGGCGCGGCCTCGAAGCGCGCCTGCAGGGGAATGGGCGCATCCTGGCGCAGCTCCAGCCGCAGGCCTTTCACGTCAGCCGAGCCGTCGCCCGATGCGCCGGGACAGGACGAAGGTGAGGGTGATGGTGACCACCGATATGCCCAGCAGCAGGGCCGACATGCCGGCGGCGGCCGCGTTGTCGAAAGCCTGCACGCGATCGTAGATGGCGATGGAGATGGTCTCGGTCTCACCCGGAATGTTGCCGCCCACCATGAGCACGACGCCGAACTCGCCGAGCGTGTGCGCGAAGCTGAGCACCGACGCGGTCAGCACGCCGGGCCAGGCGAGCGGCAGCTCGATGCGGCCGAGCACCCGCCAGGGCGACATGCCGCAGCAGGCCGCGGCCTCGCGCACCTCTCTCGGGATGGCTTCGAAGCCGCGCTGCATGGGCAGGATGGCGAACGGCAGATTGACGATGAGCGAGGCGATCAGCAGTCCCTCGAAGCTGAACACCAGCGGTTTTCCGGCAAGTGCCTCCCACATGCCGCCGATGGGCGAGGTGGCTCCGAAGACCGTCAGCAGATAGAAGCCCAGCACCGTCGGCGGCAGCACCAGGGGCAGCGCCACCAGCGCTTCCACCAGCCCCTTGGCGGCGAAGTCGCTGTAGGCCAGACGGCGCCCGACGAAGATCCCCACCGGCAGCAGCAGCACGACGGTGAACGCACCGAGACGCAGCGACAGCCAGAGTGCGGTCCAGTCCATCTCGTCCCCCCTGGCTGGCGTCAGTCCCCGGGCAGGTCGAAGCCGTGTCTGCGAAACAGCGCGCGTGCGCCGGGCGAGCTCAGGTAGTCGAAGAACGCGCGCGCGATTGCATCGGCGCCGTTCAAAAGCACCGCCCGATGGCTGAGGGGCGCGTGCCACGCGCTCGGAACCAACGCCGCCGACGCGCGCGCGGCGAGCGCAGGGGCGCGCGCCAGCGCGAAGCCGACGAGGCCGCCCTCGGCGTTTCCCGACAGGGCGAACTGCGCCGCCTGGCCGACGTTCTCGCCGAGCACGAGGCGCTCGCGGATGGCGTCCCAGAGCCCGGCGTGGCGCAGGGCCTGCTCGGCGCGCTGCCCGTAGGGGGCGTGCTCCGGGTTGGCGATGGCGAACCGCCTGACGCGGCCGTCGGCCAAGGCGGCGCGCAGATCGGCGAGGGATCCGTCGGCTGCCAGCGGCGAGCCGTGCGGCACGATGAGGGCGAGACGGCCGAGCAGATACGCCTTGCCGGCGTCGCGGGTGAAGCCGCCGCGGAGCAGGTCTTCGACGTAGCGGGGATCGGCGGATAGAAACAGATCGTAGGGAGCGCCTTCGCGGATCTGGCGGGCGAGATTGCCCGACGATCCCAGCGACAGGCGCACGCCATGCCCCGTCTCGCGCTGGAAGGCGTCGGCGACATCGGCGAGCGCGAAACGCACGCTGGCGGCGGCGGCCACGACCGGCACCCGCGTCGGCGCCGCGAGCGCCGCCGGGATGCACGCCGCGACCAGCGCCATGCCCAGCAGAAGCCTGCCGATGGCGGCGAGCATACGGGTGGCTCCTTGTCGCGGCATGGGCAGTAGCGGCCTCCTGGCCGGCGCGGCCGGCGAGGCGAGTGAGTCTACTGGATGTCGCTCGGGCGTGCCTGTCCGCGTGGGGGACGGCCGGCGGCGCGGCCGCCTGTCACCAGCGCCGCACGCGGCCGGTGTCGAGGTGCACGAAGTTGGACTTGGGATAGTAGCCGACGCCGCCCCGGGCGAGGGCGATCGCCACCTTGCGAAGGTGCTGCGTGTCGGCGTCGCTCAGGCGCACGTCGATGGCCTTGCCGCGCATGTGTAGACTGCGCTTGGCGACACCGCCGCCGTTCTTGCGCAGCATGGTGTTGGTGGCTGGTGAGCGGTAAGCGGAAATGATTTCATAGGTGCCGGCGCTGCCGAGGTGCTGCTGTGCCGCATGCAGGAAGTCGAGAAGAGCGGGATCCATGTCGGTCGTCTCGTCGCTGCGGAAATCGCGCAGCAGGCGATTGAGCTCAGCGAGCGCGTCGCCGAGATACGCCCCGTTCTCGTGGTAGACGACATCGAGCTTCTCACCGGTGTGGGTGTGGTGAAAACGCAGGCGACGCGCCGGCGCCGGTGCGGCCAGGACGAGACCGGGCAGGGCAACCGCGGGCGCGGCCAGGGCGGCGCTGCGCAGAAAGCGCCGCCGCGCGAGGCTGGCGATGGTCATTGCCGGGCTTCCAGACGGTTTCATAGGGTGAAAATTCTTGCAGACCGCNNCTTCCAGACGGTTCCATAGGGTTAAAATTCTTGCAGACCGGGTCATTCGGCACAATGTCCCAGCGCACAGTTTCGAATCGGCCGGGCGCCGCGCCCGGTTTGCCCGCCCACGCCCGGCCCTGGCGGCTCTTTTCGTGCTCTGGGCCGCCTTCGCGCCGCTCGCGGCCGGGGACGACTCCGTCGCCGACGCCCTCCATGCGCGCATGGAGGAGCTGCAGTTTTCCGGCAACCTGACCATCGGCGGCGCGCCGGTCGCCGCCCGCCGCATCCTGCCCGCTCTCTACGCGGGACGTGATTTTCGGCTGCTCTGGAACGACGAGGCGCGCATCGAAGAGCTGCTGGCGTTGCTGGAAAGCGCGCCGGAGCACGGGCTGGAGGTCGCCGACTACCATCTCGGCGCGCTGCGCGCCCGCATCGCCGCGGCGCGGCTGAGCGGCTGGGCGCTCGACAAGGCGGACCGGGACATCCTGCTCAGCGAGGCCTTGATTCGCTTCGTCTACCATCAGCAGTTCGGCAAGGTCAATCCGGTCGCGCTCGACGCCGACATCAACTTCACGCGCGCGTTCCCCGACGGACGCCGGCCCATCGACGCCATACCCGGCATGATCGCCTCGCCGGAAACCCTGCGCGTGCAGCTGGAGAAGGCCATTCACCGGGGACCGATCTACCGCGCGTTCCAGCGCCACCTGGCCGAGCACCGCAGGATCGTCGCCGCCGGCGGCTGGCCGACGGTTGCGCCCGCGGGCACGCTTCGCCGCGGCGCCGACGGGCCGCGGGTCGCGGCGCTGCGCGCGCGTCTGGCGGTGAGCGACGATCTGCCGCCCGCTGACGATACGGGCTCGCGTGTGTTCGACGATCGCCTCGAGGCGGCGGTCATGCGCTTTCAGGCGCGCCACGGGCTCGGCGTCGACGGCATCGTCGGCGCGAGAACCCTGGCGGCCCTCAACGTGCCGGCCGAGACCCGCGTCGATCAGCTGCGTCTTTCCCTCGAGCGGCTGCGCTGGGTGCGCGGCGAGCGGGCCGAGCGTTTCGTCGCCGTCAACATCGCCGGCTTTCGCGTGCTCTTCGTCGTCGACGACGACATCGTGTGGACCGCCCGGGCCATGGTCGGCACGCCCTTCCGGCGCACGCCGATCTTCCGCGGCAATCTCCACTACCTGGAGATCAATCCTTCCTGGACCCTGCCGCCGATCGTCATCAAGGAGGACGTGTTGCCCGCCATCAAGCGCGACGCCGGCTACCTGCGCGCGCGCAACATGACGCTGATCGACCAGGACGGCCGTGCCGTCGACCCCGAACGCGTGGATTGGAGCGCCTACTCCGAGGGCATTCCCTACACCATCCGCCAGGAGCCCGGTCCGCACAACGCGCTCGGACGCATCAAGTTCGTGTTTCCCAACGAGCACTTCGTCTTCATGCACGACACCCCCAGCCAGGGACTGTTCGACCGGCCACAGCGCGCGTTCAGCTCCGGCTGCATTCGTGTCGAGAATCCATTCGATCTGGCGGAGCTGGTGCTGAACGATCCCCTGAGGTGGAATCGGCAGACGCTCGCAGCGATTCGTGACCAAGGGCATACGCGCAGGATCGCCACGCCCGAGCGAATCCCGGTCCTGATCCTCTACCTGACGGCATCCATCGAGCCGGACGGCAGGCCGCGTTTTCTCGAGGACGTGTACGAACGGGACGCGCGTCTTCTCGAAGCGTTGAACGGCCCGGTGCGCATCGACCTGCCGGCATGGTGACGCGCTGGCCGAAAAGCTGCGCCAGCCGGCGAGGGCGTTGTTCAGCGCCGGGTTGCGATGTCATATTGTTCCACCTGAGCCCAGCCGGACCGCGTGCCCCATGCCCCTGCCCCAGTTCCTGACCACCAAGGAAGTCGCGGATCTTTTGCGCATCAAGGAGCGCAAGGTCTACGAGCTCGCCACCGACGGCGCCATTCCCGTGAGCCGCGTGACCGGCAAGCTGCTGTTTCCGCGGGAGCTGGTCGAGCTGTGGGTGCAGCGGCACGTGGAGTACCAGGGCGGGCGCGAGAGTCTGCGCCCGCATCCGCTGGTGCTCGCCGGCAGCCACGATCCGCTGCTCGAGTGGGCGCTGCGTGAATCGGGATCGGGCATCGCGACCTTCTTCGACGGCAGTCTCGACGGGGTGCAGCGGCTCGCCGCCGGCACCGCGCTCGCCGCCGGGCTGCACGTGCACGACGCCGCCTCCGGTGAGTGGAACCGAGAGATCATCACGCGCGCCATGCCGGGCATGCCGGTGGTCATGATCGAGTGGGCGCGGCGCCGCCAGGGCATCGTGCTGCCCGCCGGCAACCCCGCCGGCGTGGCCGGCGTGCGCGATCTGCTCGGGCTCAAGGTGATCCCGCGCCAGCCCAATGCCGGCAGCCAGGTGCTGCTCGAGCAGCTGCTCGAGGCCGAGGGGATCGCGGCCGACGCATTGCAGCGCGTCGGTCCGGCGGCGCGCAGCGAAACCGACGTGGCGCTCGCCGTCGCCGACGGCAAGGCCGAGGCGGGCTTCGCCATCGAGGCGGCGGCGCGCCAGCTGCGTCTCGACTTCGTGCCGCTCGCCGACGAGCGCTACGATCTCGCCGTCTGGCGCCGCGATTACTTCGAGGCGCCCATGCAGCGCCTGCTCGCCTTCGCGCGCGAGCCGGCGCTCGCCGGGCGCGCCGAGGAGCTCGGCGGCTACGACGTCTCGGAGCTGGGCAAGGTCCACTACAACGGCCCGTAGCCGGGCCGCGGCATCAGCTGGTGGCGTTCGGGAAGAACAGCGGCTCGCCGTCCATGCGGTAGGCGCCGATGGCCGCCTGACCCTCCTCGCCGAGCAGCCAGTCGATGAACGCCTGCCCGGCCTCGGCCTTCACGTGCGGGTGCTTTTGCGGATTGACCAGAATGACGCCGTACTGATTGAACAGACGCTCATCGCCCTCGACGAGGATCTCCAGATCGCCCTTGTTCTTGAACGCGATCCAGGTGGCGCGATCGCTCATGGTGTAGGCGCCCAGGCCGGCGGCGGTGTTGAGCGTCGCGCCCATGCCGGAGCCGGTCTCGCGATACCACGTGCCGCTCGCCTTCAACGGATCGATACCGGTCTCCTGCCACAAGCGCATCTCCTTGCTGTGGGTGCCGGAGTCGTCGCCGCGGGATGCGAACATGGCGCGCGCATGGGCGAGCTTGGCAAGCGCCGCGGTGGCGTCGCGCATGCCGCGCACGCCGGCGGGGTCGCGCCTCGGTCCGACGATGACGAAGTCGTTGTACATGAGATCCGATCGTTTGACGCCGTAGCCTTCGGCAACGAACTTCTCCTCCGCAGGCTTGGCGTGCACCAGCAGCACGTCGCCGTCGCCGTTGCGGGCGTTCTTGAGGGCCTGGCCGGTGCCGACCGCGACCACGCGCACCTCGATGCCGGTTTTCCCGGTGAACCTGGGAAGGATGGCATCGAAGAGCCCCGAGTTCTGAGTCGAGGTGGTGGACTGCACGACGATGAAATCGGCGGCGGATGCCGTCGACAGCGGCGAGACGCCGGCGAGCAGCACCAGCGAGGCGAGGATGCGCGTCAGCGATTCCACGATTCTTCCACTCCTTATATACACCACGGTCTTCACAGAACGATGCGGCCTTCGATGAAGTCCCGGGAGGGGCGCTCCGCGGGATGGTCGAAGAAATCCGCCGATGGCGCGTGCTCGACGATGCGTCCCCGGTGCATGAACAGCACCGTGTCCGCCAGGCGCCGCGCCTGACCGATGTCATGGGTCACGAGCACCAGGTGCGTGCCGCGGGCGCGCACCGTCTCGATGAGTCGCTCGATGGCGAGGGTCGCCGCCGGATCCAGGCTCGAGCCGGGCTCGTCGAGAAACAGCACCTCGGGCTCGGTGGCCAGCGCCCGCGCCAGCGCCAGACGCTGCTGCTCGCCGCCCGAGAGCAGCCGCGCCGGCGCGCCCGCCAGATGATCCAGCGACGCCATGGCGAGCATCGCGTGGCTGCGCGGCGCGCACTCGCGGCGCGGCACGCCGACGGCGGAGAGGGCATAGCTCACGTTGGCGAGCACCGAGCGACGCAGCATGACCGGCTTCTGGAACACGAAGCCGATGCGCGGCGCGCGGCTGCGATCCGGGGCGGCGTGTGCCCAGCGCACGGTGCCGCTGTCGGGCCGGAAGAGATTCGCCAGCACCCGCAGCAGCAGCGTCTTGCCGGCGCCGTTGGGTCCGAGAATGACCGTGAGCCCGGCGCCCTCGATGCGGATGTCGACGCCGTCGAGCAGCACGCGCCCGGAGCGGGCGACGCTGAGCCCGCGCCCCTCGATGGGCAGCACGGCGCTCTCGGCGCGCCCGCCATCGAGAGCGTTCAGGCTATCGGTGCCGAGGGTCGCGTCAGGCATAGGCGAGTCGCCGCGCCGACACGCGCAGCGCCATGACCGCCGCGTTGGCGGCGATGGCGATGGTCACCAGCACGACGCCGAGACCCAGGGCGAGGGCCAGATTGCCCTTCGAGGTCTCCAGCGCGATGGCGGTGGTCATGACCCGGGTGACGTGGTCGATGTTGCCGCCGACGATGATGACCGCGCCGACCTCGGCGATGGCGCGGCCGAAGCCGGCCAGCAGGGCGGTCAGCAGGCTGTAGCGGGCATCCCAGAGCAGCGTCTCGATCATCTTGAACGGCGTGATGCCGAACACCCGCAGCTGGTCCAGATACTCGTCCTTCATGTCCTCGACCGTCTGGCGCGTGAGCGCGGCGACGATGGGCGTGACCAGGATGGCCTGGGCGATGACCATGGCGCTCGGTGTGTACAGCAGACCCATGGATCCCAGGGGCCCGGCGCGCGACAGCAGCAGATAGACCAGCAGGCCGACCACCACCGGCGGCAGTCCCATGAGCGCGTTCAGCGTGATGACCAGGGCGCCGCGTCCGGGGAAGCGCAGCACCGCGAGCGCCGCGCCGAGCGGCATGCCGACGAGTGCCGCCAGCCCCACGGCGGCCAGGCTGATCTCGAGCGACAGGGCGACGATCTCGCGCAGATCCGGGTCCAGCGTCGCCACCAGCCGAAACGCTTCAGCGAAAGCCGCACCGAGCTCGTGCATGGGCCCACCTCCCGGGAAGGAGGAGCAGTATATCTGTGAGCCCGCGAAATTTACAAAAAAGCGCTTTTAAAAGAATGAAATGCAGTCAAACGCACAAAAATGCAGTCATTCGGCGTGCTCCATAGCGATCACCCGCGCCTTGAGACGACCCATCACCGCCAGCAGGGGGTCCAGATCGGCGAGGCTCTCGCCCTCCGCCAGCTTGATGTGGGTGGCGTCGGCCCGGACCTGGCCGAAGGTCGGATCCACCGCCTGCCAGCGCTTTTCCACGTGGCTCTCGGCCCAGGTGTGGTAGAGGAAGCCGCCGAGCTCCTCGGAGTAGACGATGCCGTTCACCACCCGCGTCGGAATGCCGCGGGCGCGCGCGAAGGCGGCGTAGAGAAACGTGTTGCCCTGACACTCGGCCTTGCGCGTCTCGAGCACGTCGATGGCGGAGAACACGTCGACGGCCTGCTGATCCACGTTGTCCTGGATCCAGGCGACCAGCGCGGCCATCTGCTCGTGCGGATCGGTATGCCCCTCGGTGAGCTGCCGGGACAGGCGGCGGATCTCCGGGTGGTCGCTCGCCACGGGCAGCGTCGAAGCGAGATACCGCTGCCGGTCGAACGGCTCGGCCTCGGCGGAGAAGCCGTGGCCCGGCGCGCTGCGGATCTCGCACAGCATCTCGCCGCCCTCGCGCCGGCAGCGCTGCATGCCGTCTGAGGGCAACGCCAGGGTGTCGAGTCCCTGCAGCGCGACGCTCAGCGCCGTCACCGAGCGGGGGTCGTCGATGGGCCGCGAGCTCGGCACGCGGGCGAAATCCAGCAGCACCTCGTCCTTGTTCAATGCGGCCAGCGCCAGGTAGCGCCGCGCCGTCGCCTCGCTCTCGAGCCCGGCGATGAAGATCCCGCCGCCGGAGATCTCCAGCACCGGGCGGCCTTCGAGATCGAGCCAGGTGTCCGCGCTGTGCCCGCGCAGACGCGAGTGGACCTTGAAGGCGGTTCCGTCGAAAAGATCGCTGGTCTCGTAGGCGCGGACCTGCTGGGTGACCTCGGCGATGGTCTGCGTCTCGCCGTCGAATACCCGGAAGCGATAATCGCGGCCGACCTCGAGGCCGTTCACCACCGGGTAGAGCGCGATGATGCTGCTCGGGTAGAGCGGTCCCGACAGATCGAAGCGCTGCTCGCGCACGTGGCCACGGGATTCGATGCGTACCTCGAGCGCATCGCCGCTGCGCTTGCCGGTCAGTAAAAGCTCACTTCCGTCGATGTGATACGCGTAGCGGAACCGTTTGAGCGCCAGGTCGGCGCCGATCCAGTCCTCGGACTTCAGGGTCACCTGCTTGTCGACGGCGAGGAAGCGGAAACGCATGACCGCCTCGGATCGCACGACGTAGGTGTCGGGCTGCGCGGCGGTGTCGACGGCGAGGTGGGTAAAGCCGATCTTGTTGCCGTTGAAAACCAGCCCTGTCCAGTACTCGTCGAAGGGCAGGTCCGCGAGCGCGAAGCGCGGCGGGGGCTGGGGCGGCGTGCCGGCGTCGTCGAAGTAGAGGCCGGCGCAGCCCGAGAGCAGCGCCAGCACCAGTGCGGCGAGAATGCTTCGAATCGCTGCGCGGTTCACCGATTACTCGCCGGCCTCCAGCGCCTCGAGCACCTTTTCGGGGTGGTCGGCGGCCTTGGGGACCTTCCTCCAGTGCTTCTTGACCTTGCCGTCGGGTCCGATCCAGACCGTGGAGCGGATGACGCCGGTGGTCTTCTTGCCGTACATCATCTTCTCGCCGAAGGCGCCGTACTTGCTCATCACCTTCTTGTCGGGATCACAGAGCAGAGTGAACGGCAGCTTGTACTTGGATGCGAACTTCTTGTGCGACGCCTCGTCGTCCGGAGAGACGCCGAGCACGACTGCGCCGCGCTTTTTGATGGCCGTGTGCAAATCACGAAAGCCGCACGCCTGCTTGGTGCAACCGGGGGTGTCGTCTTTCGGGTAGAAGTACACGATGACGTTCTTGCCGCGAAAGTCCTTGAGCGCCACCTTGTCTCCTTTCGCGTTTTTCAGCGTGAACGCCGGGGCGGCCTTGCCTTCTTCGATGGGCATGCGTGGATTCTCCTCTGCGCCTTGGTTAACGAGTCGGGTTACTTACATCAGGGCATCAGTCACTGTAAACAGGGGTGGGCGTTTCCCGTGAGCATGCCCGCTCAGGCGGCGCTCGACGACGATGGCTCGGGAAGTCGTTGCTCCTCGACGCCGTGACAGGCGACCTCACCGCTGGCAATCGGGATCGGCAAGGGTGCCTCGTTCAAGCAACGCTCGTTGGCATAGGGGCAGCGCGGGTGGAAGTGACAGCCCGACGGCGGATGAATGGGGCTCGGCACCTCGCCCGCCACCGCCTTGCGCTGCTTGCCGCTCATCTCCAGATCCGGGATGGCTTCGAGCAGCATGCGGGTGTAGGGATGGCGCGGCCGCCGAAACACATCGCGCGCCTCGCCCCACTCGACGAGCCGGCCGAGATACATGACGCCCACGTAGTCGGAGATGTGATAGACGACCGCCAGGTCGTGACTGATGAAGAGGTAGGTCAGCCCGAGCTCGCGCTGCAGGCCCTTCATCAGATTGAGGATCTGCGCCTGCACCGACACGTCCAGCGCGCTGGTGGGCTCGTCGCAGACCAGAAACTCCGGATTGCTGGCGAGCGCCCGGGCGATGGAGATGCGCTGGCGCTGGCCGCCGGAGAACTCGTGGGGGAACTTCTCGCCGTCGGCGGGCGAGAGGCGCACCTGCTCGAGCAGCTCACCGACCCGGCGTACGACATCGGCGTCGTTGTCGATGAGGCGGTGAGTGCGGATCGGCTCGGCGATGATGTCGGCCACGCGCCAGCGCGGATTGAGGCTCGCGTAGGGGTCCTGGAAGATCATCTGCACGCGCTCGCGCACCGGCTCCATCTGCTTTCGGGTTTTGAGGGTCGACAGATCGACGCCCTCGAACTCGATGCTGCCCGCGGTGGGCTCGTAGAGTCTGACCACCAGGCGCGCCACCGTGGATTTGCCGCATCCCGATTCGCCGACCAGGCTGAAGGTTTTTCCGGTCGGAATATCGAAGCTCACGCCGTCGACGGCCTTGAGCATGGTGCGGCCCTCGCGGTTGAGAAGCCGCGTCACCAGCGGCGGCGACACGTCGAAGTACTTGACCAGATCGCGCACCCGCATGAGCGGCCGGGTGGCGGCATCACTCATGGCTCACCGCCCTGGCCGCGGCGCGGTCGAACAGCCAGCAGGCGACCTGCGCGTTCTCCACCGGCATCAGGTCCGGGCGCTCCGCCCGGCAGTGATCGAAGGCCTGCGGGCAGCGCGGGTGAAACGCGCAGCCGGTCGGGATCTCGGTGAGCCGCGGCATGCTGCCCTCGATCTGCACCAGCTCCTCGGCGTCGTGCCCGACCATGGGGATGGATCCCATGAGGCCGTGGGTGTAGGGATGCCTGGCGCGTTTGATGACGTCGTCGACGGCGCCGATCTCGGCGAGCCGTCCCGCGTACATGACCGCGACCCGGTCGGCGGTCTCGGCGATCACGCCCATGTCGTGGGTGATCAGCATGACCGCCGCGCCGTGCTCGCGGCAAAGGCGCTTGAGCAGCATGATGATCTGCGCCTGGATGGAGACGTCCAGCGCCGTGGTCGGCTCGTCGGCGATGATGAGCCGCGGGTTGATGCAGAGCGCGAGCGCGATGACCACCCGCTGGCGCATGCCGCCGGAGAACTGATGCGGATACTGATCGATGCGCACCCGCGCCGATGGAATGCCCACCTCGGCGAGCAGCTCGATGGCGCGCTCGCGGGCCTCGCTGTCGCCCAGATCGGTGTGCGTCTGCAGCGTCTCGGTCAGCTGGCGGCCGACGGTGTAGAGCGGGTTCAGACTGGTGAGCGGATCCTGGAACACCATGCCGATCTCGCGCCCGCGGATGCGCCGCATCTGCTCGTAGGACAGGTTGTCGATGCGGCGCCCGCCGAGGATCACCTGGCCGCCGGCGATGCGCCCCGGCGGCTCCAGCAGCCCGATGATGGCGGCGCCGGTCAGCGACTTGCCGGCGCCGCTCTCGCCGACCACGCCGAGCACCTCGCCCTCGTCGATGTGAAAGCTGACGCCGTCCACCGCCACCAGGGTGCCGCGGCGGGTCGGGAACTCCACCCGCAGGTCCTGCACCTCGAGCAGCGGCTGGTTGGCACGAACGTTCATCAGCGCAGCTTCGGATTGAGGGCGTCGCGCAGCCAGTCGCCGAGCAGATTCACGGCGAGCACCAGGATGACCAGCGCGACGCTCGGGAAGATGGTCATCCACCACTCGCCGGAGAACAGATACTGCTGGCCGATGCGGATCAGCGTGCCGAGCGACGGCTGGGTGACCGGCACGCCGACGCCGAGAAACGACAGCGTCGCCTCGGTGAGAATGGCGATGGCGAGGCTGAGGGTCGCGATCACCAGCACCGGTCCGGTGACGTTGGGCAGCACGTGGCGCACCATGATGAAAAGCGGCCGCACGCCGATGACCCGCGCCGCCTGAACGTATTCCTTGCTCTTCTCCACCAGCGTCGAGCCGCGCACCGTGCGCGCGAAATTGACCCACTGGGAGGCGGCGATGGCAAGAATCAAGACGTAGAGCTTGAGCTCCTCGTGCAGTGCGCGCGGCAGGATCCCGCCGACGATGCCGTCGATCATGAGCGCGATGAGGATCGCGGGGAACGTGAGCTGAATGTCGGCGATGCGCATGATGACGCTGTCGAGGCGCCCGCCCACGTAGCCGCTCAGCAGCCCGAGCGCGGTGCCGAGCACCGCCGCGAGGATCACCGATGCAAAGCCGACGCCGAGCGATATCTGCAGGCCGAACATGATCGCCGAGAGCATGTCGCGTCCCTGATCGTCGGTGCCGAGCAGGAACTTCATCGAACCCGTGTTGCCGTAGGCGTCGGTGATGCCGGCGGGCGGAAAACGCGCATCCATGAGATTGAGCGTCGCCACGTTGTAGGTGTTGTGCGGCGCGATCCAGGGCGCGAGCGCCGCCACCGCGAATAGAATGACCGTCACCACGAAGGCGGTCACCACCACCGGGGATCGCTTGAAGGAGTGGTAGACATCGCCGTCGAAGAAGCGCCGCACGGCGTCGCTTGCCCGCGCGCCGAGAGTCGGCGAGATCGTCGAGGGCTCCATGCGCGTCGCCATGTTCTACCTCAGTGCGCCGCGCCGCCGGTGTGCTCGGCGCGCAGACGCGGGTCGACGGCGTAGTAGAGCAGATCGACCGCGAGATTGATGAGCACGAAGAAAAGCGCCATCAGCACCAGGTAGCTCGACATCACGGGGATGTCGACGAACTGGATGCCCTGCAGGAACAGCAGGCCCATGCCGGGCCACGCGAACACCGTCTCGGTGATGATGGAGAAGGCGAGCAGCGAGCCGATCTGCAGCCCGGTGATGGTGATCACCGGCACCAGGGTGTTCTTCAGCGCATGGCCGAAATTGATCGCGCGGCTCTTCAAGCCTCGGGCGCGGGCGAACTTGATGTAGTCGGTGCGCAGCACCTCGAGCATCTCCGCGCGCACCAGGCGCATGATCAGCGTGAGCTGAAACAGCGCCAGGGTCGTCGCCGGCATGATGATGTGCGACCAGCCCTGCAGCGTGAGCAGGCTGGTCTCCCAGCCGCCGAGATCGACCACCCCGCCGCGCCCGAAGGTGGGCAGCCAGCCGAGCCATACGCCGAAGACCAGAATCATGAGAATTCCGATGACGAAGGTGGGCAGCGAGATGCCCACCAGGGAAACGGTCAGGAACACGCGGCTCAGCCACGAGTCGCGCCGCAGCCCCGTGTAGACGCCCATGGGCACGCCGATGATGAGCGCGATGACCGCCGAGACCGCGACGAGCTCGATGGTGGCCGGCAGGCGCTCGGCGAGCAGCTCGTCGACGGGCTTGCCGATGCGGTAGGAGAGCCCGAACTCGCCCTTCAGCGCGTTGCCCGCGTAGCGGATGAACTGAATGGGGATCGGATCGTTGAGTCCGAGCCTCTCTCTCAGCTTCTCGCGCTGCTCGGTGGTGCCTTCCGGCCCGAGCATGTTGTTGACCGGATCGCCGACGAACTGGAACAGGGAGAAGCTGATGATGCCGACGACCATCATGACGATGATCGCCTGGAAGAGTCGCTGGATGATGAATGCGAGCACTCGGGATCCGCTCTGGCGGCAGCCGAAACCACGGTGGCCCGGAGCGCGCGCCCCGGGCCACCCGTGAACGGACCGGCTCGTTACTTCATGATGACGTAACGCAGATCCACGTCGTTGAACGGCCGCTGCCAGACCTTACCGACGGTCTTGGCGCTGACGCCCCAGGCGAGCGCCTGCTGGTGCAGCGGAACGTGGCCGACCTCGTCCTGATGGATCTTGAAGGCNNCCGAGCATGTAGAAGCTCGTGTTGTTCTTCTGCGCCTGGCCGATCTTGTTGAAGTGCAGCGACTTGGTCTGCGCGTTCAAGGTCACCTTGATGCCGACGCGCTCGAGCATCGGCACCACGGCCGTGCAGATGGCCTCGTCGTTGACGTAGCGATCGTTGGGGCAGTCGAGCGTCACGGGGAAGCCGTCGCCGTAACCCGCTTCCGAGAGCAGCTTCTTCGACTGCTCCGGGTCATGCGCATACGGCGTGTTCATGTCCTTTTGAAAGCCATTGATCCCCGGCGCGATCATCAGACCCGTCGGGGTCGATGCGCCGCGCATGACGACACGCTGAATGGCCTTGGTGTCGATGGCGTGGGCGAAGGCCTGGCGCACGCGCTTGTCCTTGAAGGGATTCTTGCCCGAGCCCTTCATGTCGAGGAGCTCGTCGCGCCAGTGGTCGAAGCCGAGGAAGATCGTACGCAGCTCCGGTCCCTGCAGAACGTTGACCGCCGGATCCTTGTCGAGCCGCGGCACGTCCTGAAGCGGTACCGGGTACATCAGATCGATCTCGCCCGAGAGCAGCGCCGCCACGCGGGTGGCGTTGTTCGGGATGGGCGTGAAGATCGCCTTGGTGACGTTACCCTCCATCTCGCCCTTGCCCCAGTAGTTGTCGAACGGCTCGAGCACGACGCGGTTGTCCTGCACCCACTCGACGACCTTGAACGGTCCGGTGCCGTTGGCGTTCAGGTTGGCGAAGTTGGTTGTACCCGCGCCACGAAGAACTTCGAAGGCGTTGTTCTCCTCAATGAACTCCTTGTCGACGATGTAGAAGTTCGGCATGTTGAGAAGAAGGATCGGATCCGGCCCCTTGGTGGTTATCTCGACCGTGTAGTCGTCGACCTTGGTCAGACTCTCGACCGACGCCAGAGCGAAAGACATCTCCGAGCTTTCCTGGGTCTGACGCTTGAACGAGTAGACGACATCGTCGGCATTGAAGGCATTGCCGTTGTGGAACGTGACGCCCTGGCGCAGGGTGAAACGCCAGGTCGTATCGCCGACCCGGTCCCACTTCGTCGCCAGATCGGGTACCAGAGACAAGTCGGGCTTACGGTGGATGAGTCGACCGTAGATGTTGCCCTTCATGGTATTGGTGGGTCCCTCGTTGTTGGCGTGGGGATCCAGCCCGAGAATGTCACCGGTGGTGGCGTAGCGGAATGTCTTGGCGCCCGCGAGCTGCGCCTGGGCAAGCAGCGCGGCGGCAAGCGTGGCGAGCAATAGTCGTTTTATTTTCATCGGAACTCCTCCTCTCGAGTAGCGCGTGGCCAGTGATGAGTCGTGCCTTGGGAAGGCGGAACCGTTTTCTGGTCGTTGATGCGCTGGCACACGACGGCGCTATGATAACCCAAGCCCGAGCGGGGGATCGGTCCCGGGGTTGACTATTTGACTATCGGGGAATCGGTCGCGTCTTGCCCTATTGATTTCCGTGCTCCGCCTCATTGNNCTATGATAACCCAAGCCCGAGCGGGGGAGCGGTCCTGGGTTTAACTATTTGACTATCAGGGATTCAGTCGCGTCTGGCCTCCTGGATTTCCGGTCTCTGGCCCATTGGAGGAAAGTCGTCCGGAAAGAGCCTGGCGTTGCTCGGCTTGGGGCACCGAGGCGAGCCTTTTCAGGTTGTTTCTTCACTGAAAATTCCGCGAGCGCGTTTCCAGCTGGCCTAACAGCGGGCTGTGGTCTTCCAATCGTCCTGCGATCAGATGCACCACCTCGCCGTCGCGCTCGACGGTGCCGCTGGCGACCAGCAGGCGCGCGTGCAGCACGATGCGGCGCTGGCGCTCCGCCACCCACGGCCACACCACCAGGTTGATCTGACCGGTTTCGTCCTCGAGGGTGACGAAGATTACCCCGCTGGCGGTGGACGGGCGCTGGCGGTTGNNCCGAATTTTCCTGCTTAATGTGATCCAGGAGTTACCCGCTTACGCGGACGCCCAACTCCCGAGCGGAACTCAGGAAATAGCGAAGCTGGACGCCACCGCCGCTCTCGAACGCATCAAAAGCGAGCACAGTCTTCCAGAAACAACGGCTATTCTCGTGCGCACCGGCCACCCCGCGCGGACGATCCTCGATGTGGCAGAAGAGGTCAGCAGCGATATTGTCGTTCTGGCTTCTCACAACCCTGGTCTCGCTGACGTTCTACTAGGATCGGTCGCGGCGCCTGTGGTTCGCCATGCGGACTGTTCGGTTCATGTTGTTCGCAACGTGAAT